>Ga0208973_1001347_pt1 | contig 10851 bp, 10 predicted proteins | sample AOAMet_66_BLW_10_2_FD_188233 | JGI IMG/M metagenome (GOLD analysis project Ga0208973, IMG submission 188233) | Ammonia-oxidizing marine microbial communities from Monterey Bay, California, USA - CAN11_66_BLW_10 (SPAdes) | ecosystem: Environmental > Aquatic > Marine > Intertidal zone | place...
TGGTATTACAAGATGATAACTTTGCAAATATTGTCCATGCGGTTGAAGAAGGTAGGAAAATTTACCAGAACATTCGAAATTTCGTTCGCTACCAAGTATCAACCAATGTCGCCGCCGTCGCTTTAATTATCGTATCAACGTTCATCTTTGGCTGGAATTTACCGCTTACGGCTACACAAATCCTGGTCATCAATATTCTCATGGACGGGCCCCCTGCGGTTGCTCTTGGCGTTGAAAAGAAGCACGGAAACGTCATGAGTCGTCCACCGCGTCCCGTTGACGAAGGACTCCCGAATATGGGTGATATATCCTTGATTTTCTACTTAGGCGCTGTTATGGTTACGGGTACACTCGCCATCTTCTTCCTTGCAGGTGGTGGATTGGCACAATGTGAACTCCTTTCTACAGATTCATCTGCGGATTCTCTTGCTATGAGAGAGGGATGCCTTCTTGGAAACCAAGCGGATATTGATGATTGGGAAATTTACGCCGATGGTCACTTTGAACATGCTCAAACCATGACATTTGCAGTGTTTATTGTATTCCAGTTGTTCAATGTGATGAACTGCCGCTCAAATGAACAAAGCGTTATGGAACTTGGTCTCTTTTCCAACCGTGCGATCAATTTAGCATTAGTAATCTCTTCAGGATTGCTGCTCTTCTTTGTTCAACTCGCAAACGCAGAGATTCCATTAATTGGAATTGAGATTGGACAGCTTCTGTCAACGACAACATTGACCCAAAACGATTGGATTGTTATTGTTCTTGTATCCTCTAGCGTTTTCGTGATTGAAGAATTTAGAAAATTATTGGTTAAATCGAAATTCTTTGCAATTCGAACACAGTGATGAGAAGCACATCTTCATGAAGGCGTTGCGCTAGGGCGTTCCATGGAGAACTGGTCATCGAACCGGAAATTGGCAGGCTCCCATGCGGACTGGCAGGTGCGATTGGCAGATACACTCAAGCCATTATCGGATTGGTCAAACGCACTTCATGACATTGTGAAGAAAGTCATGGACGGAACTCAACTCAGTCTTGACGATGGTGTGAGGCTGTATGAGCACCCGGATCTCCATGAAGTTGGCCGTCTTGCCCACCACGTTCGAACCGCTCGGTTTGGGACTCATGCCTACTTTAACAGCAACGTACACATCAATCAAACCAATGTTTGTGTTCTCGCTTGCCGATTCTGTGCCTTTCGCCGCGGTCCAAAAGCAACTGATGCTTATTCCATGGGCATTCAGGAATACATCAGCGATTTAGAGCGTTATGCTCCCCATGTTGACGAGGTACACTCCGTTGGTGGGTTACATCCTGATTGGGATGTATCTCACTATGAATCTCTATTCAAGCGAGTCCGAGAGGAGTTCCCTCACGTTGCAATCAAGGCACTAACAGCAGTAGAAATCAAACATCTCGGGCAACTTTCATCAATTCCTACCAAAGAAGTACTTTCTCGTTTGCATGCTGCAGGCCTTACATCTTTACCAGGCGGTGGTGCAGAAATTCTAGATGATGAAGTTCGCGCAATAATCTGTAACGGTAAGGAAAGTTCGGAAGAATATCTTCGAATTCATAAGGAGGCTCATGAACTCGGTATTCCTTCAAACTGTACCATGCTGTTTGGAACAATTGAATCACTTGAACAACGCGTTCAGCACATGATTTCAATCAGAGACCTTCAGTCCCAAACCTCAGGTTTCCAATGCTTTGTACCCTATCCGTTCCTCCCCGATTCATCCCGTCTACCGCAGGCACAACTTGCAACGGGTTCAGAAGTTCTACGTACAATTGCAGTCTCAAGACTCGTGATTTCTAATGTGCCTCACATCAAGGCATACAGAATGAACATTGGCGACCATGTCGCTGAACTCGCTCTCCAATTTGGAGCCGACGATATTGATGGGACGGTCCAAAAAGAATCGATTATGCATCTGGCCGGTTCTACCGCACCATTAGATCACGATCGAGCAAGACTGGCCCGCATCATCACCGATGCAGGCTGCCAACCCGTTCAGAGGAATACAACATACGAATCATTCAGCATTTATGCCCCTCCAAAAATAGTCCCAAAACGAAATCTCAAAATGGCGCAGTAGGTGAGTGTGATGACAGATACATGGAAGTCTACTATTGGCCGCGTGGCATTCCTCAACTGTGACCCACTTTTCCACAATCTAGCAGATAAGTGGAATGTACTTTCTGCCCCTCCAGCATGGCTCACTGGCCATGTCCTTCGGAAGGATTGTGTCCTCGCACCTATTCCTGCTGCTGATTATGCTAAGCACGCGGACGAACTCGTATTGCTTCCAGACATCGGTATAGGTTCGCAAGGGGAAGTCGGTAGCGTCCTTTTGTTTGGAGCAGTTCCTCTTGATTCAATGAAAACTATCGCACTACCCACTGATTCTGCGACCTCTGTAGCCTTGCTCAAGTATCTTATCAGTCAGTCGGGACGGGAAATGGAATATTTCACAACCGGTCCGGATTATGAATCAATGCTTGCTCGCGCAGATGGTTGCCTCCTCATCGGAGATAGAGCACTTGAGGCTGCAAAGGAATTCCCCGAAATGGTTCAACTCGACTTGGGTCAGGCATGGCTAGAACTCTTTGGCTTACCGATGATATTTGGAGTATTTGTCGCCCGTAATGATACGCCATTGGAAGTGCTGAAAGAAGCTCATGAAGCCTTACTTTCAGGGTTAGTGGAGTTTGAACAATCAGATGAAAAGCGAGAATCAGTGATTCAATGGGCAATGGGCCGTTCAGATTTATCGCATGAACGTTTAGACCAATACTTTGGAGAGGTTTTCAACCGCCTAGACTCCCATCACATGGACGGCCTTCATCGTTTTTTGAGCGAAGCATGTGGCCTTCCCGAACCACTCGAATTTGCTTGGTGACGGAATAATTCCAAATTGTTGTTTATTTTTTTGAACGGTTGGTTCTTGAAGGGCTGGAGATTGGCAGGTCTATGGACGTAGTACTGCCACTGGACGAAGACGGAAATAAAATCGTTAGAATCGGACATAGCCCTGACCCTGACGATGCATTCATGTTCCACGCCATGACAACAGGAGCCTTCCCCACACCAGGCTATCGGTTTGTTCATGAACTACAAGATATTGAAACACTGAATCATCGGGCAATGAATCAAGATTTGGAAGTGTCTGCTGTATCAATCCATGCGTATCCGGAGATTGCAGAACACTATGCGCTCATGAATTGCGGTGCGTCTATGGGCGAAGGATACGGTCCAATGGTCGTCACCATGTCTGGGGTTTCGGAAGAAGATGCTCGCTCGAATGTGATTGCAGTGCCCGGTTTGAAAACCAGTGCCTACCTTGGACTACGTCTTGCTTGGGGCGATTGTCAAGTCGCTGTAGTCCCGTTTGACGAAATCATTCCAAGAATTCTTGATGGAACGTACAAAAGTGGGCTCATCATTCACGAAGGGCAACTGACCTATGTCGACCACGACCTTGATGTGTTGATTGACCTTGGAAAATGGTGGAATGGAAGGACAGAAAATTGGCCAATGCCTCTTGGCGGCAACGTTGTCCGAAGGGACCTCGGGCAATCGGTCATGGAAGACATCACTCTCTACACTAAAATGAGCATTGAGTATGCCTTGAAATCTCCAGAAGATGCATTAGAATTTGCAAAGGAATGGGGTCGCGGTATTGATGATGACACCAACAAAGAATTTGTTGGGATGTATGTTAACGACCGGACAATTGACTACGAAGACGAGGGCAGAGCCTCTGTGCGACGATTTATTGTTGAAGGCCAGGAACTCGGGTTGATACAAGCCGACTTTGACGTTCAAGACATTGACTTCATCGGTGCTGCTTGAGGTTATCCTCATGGTCCAAGATGAGCGCGTTCCGCGGCAGAGCCAATACGGTTCTGTAGACCCTGCTCCACCAACTTCTTCAGGGAATGTTTCGCTATGGCGTGATGCGGTTCAAAATGAATCTTTACCAATGTTTCAAAGGATGAGAGCCGTGTTCTCTCTCCGAAATGAACGAAGTGACGAGGCATGTCTAGCATTGTGTGCAGGCTTTCATTCTTCCAGTGCGCTACTGCGTCATGAACTCGCATATGTACTTGGACAAATGCAAAATCCAGTTTGCCTCCCAACACTCACAGAGCGCCTTATTGATCCAGAAGAGCATGTAATGGTTCGGCATGAAGCAGCAGAAGCAATGGGGGCAATTGGGGACAGGAGTATTATCCCCATCCTTGAGCAATTTACAAACGACCCACTGCCGGAAGTTTCAGAATCTTGTGTTGTTGCTTTGGATTTGCTGGCTTGGGTCAGCGGTTCCGAGTTCGAAAACGCAGAATGGTAGAATTTCATCCCTCAAGTTCAAAGACTAGAATGAATTAGCACAATTTGGAAGGATTACAATGCCCCATGAACATATCCGACTCGCACAGGCCCCTAATGGAGAACTCGGACCACGCTGCCATGAATGTGGCATTCGCCTCACGTTTGGCAACGCTATGGTTCTTGACAATTACTACATGTGCTGGGAACACTATGTTGATGCAACAGGTGCTGGCTCAGAAACAAAGATTTCAGAAGCTGATGAACGATTCTGGATGAAGAATGAATCTTGAAGGATTCCTTCAAGAACCCTCGGCCTCACTACAATGATGAGGGGCGATTTTTATGTCACAAGGCTGGGCTCGCTTTGCGCATAGATTTGGGCAATATTACCGCACATCCCCACTGTGGTCTCCGCCACGGGTAAAATCTCGGGAGTGGATGTTCATTCCATTCGGTGGAGCGCCTCCGCTTCGTCACAAATCTTTTTCCGGGGTAGAGCAGGTCAGAACGTTTCTCTCTGAGCGGGCTATGCATTCCGTTTTTTATTCAACTGCCTATTGGAAACGTCCTTTTGAAATGAAAATGGCTGATAAATTGTGGCAGGGAGCAGATTTAATTTTTGATTTGGATGGAGATCACCTACCTGGCGTTACAGACAAAGATTTCCCAGGGATGTTGGAAGTGATTCATGAACAAGCGTGGTCATTATGGAACGATTTTTTAGAACCTGAATTTGGTTTCAAAGAAGAACATCTCCAAGTTACATTCTCTGGGCATCGCGGCTTCCATCTTCATTATCGGGACCCTGCATTGTTTCATTTAGATTCGGAAGCTCGCAGAGAACTTGTATCCCATATTCGTGGAGAAGGAGTTGACGTAAAAGGTGGTCTTGCTCGCTATCACGATGATGGAGCACAGGGCTGGACCAAACGGATTCGGAACGGTATGGATGATATGATTCATACATTAACAGGCATCTCGAACAAAACTGGTTCCTCTTCTGAAGACCTCAAACGGCTTGAGACAGGACTCCAGTCCCTTCTTGACCGTGAGGGGCAGACCTCGCAGAGAACCGCCGATTCCATACGGAAACTAGCAGATGTAGTTAACCATCACGATAGGGTTCAGAGGCTCAAGGCCGGTAGATTCGAACTTTTGGGGAAGTATCAATCCTTATTCCTAAATCTTCTCAAATCAGATACCTCAGTCGTATTGGGGTCAGCAGGAGAAACGGATGAGGTTGTGACAATTGACGTGAGGAGGCAAATTCGTTGGCCAACATCACTTCATGGGAAGTCTGGAATGAGAGTTTCGGAATTCCCTCTAAGCAGGTTAGATCCTGACGGTTCAAATCCGTACAATCCGCTTCATGAGGCTCTTGCACTCGGTATGGATGAATCAATAGAGGTAGAATACACTGTTGATGACGCCATTGCTCAATTTGGAGACCGTAGATTGGAGTCCAAAATGGGGGACAGAATATCCATACATGAGACTGGGGCTACATTCTTGGTTCTAAAAGGATGGGCTAAACTGGTCTAATTTGGTTGAGCATCATTCGTTTTCTAAACACGAATTTCCCTTAGCGTTTTGAGGTAAGGTTCAAGGGTGGTTCGCCATCCCTTCATACGGGGTGAGTCCTTTGGGTCTGCGGAGAGGTAAGAAATCTAAGAAACAAGATGCTCCTCTTCCAGTACCAGGATTGCCCATGCCTCAAGGCGGATTACCACCACTCCCGCTACCTACGGGGGCAGCTCCATTGCCGCCATTGCCTGGCTTACAGCCAGCACCTGCGCCTTTGCCCGTAGCCCCTCTTCCACCGCTGCCAGTTGCTGAACCTATTCCCGCCCCTTTGCCTGTCGCACCACTCCCTCAACCAATCCCAACTGTTAACGACCCTAACACAACATTATCTGGCCTGGCTGATGAAAAAGGTTACAATGATTTGTGGGCAAAGCGTTCCGACAAACCCCTTCCTCAAATTTACGGTCATATCGACCGGATTGCCAACAAAGAGGCAGGGTCACTCCTCGACCGATATGCTGACCGTTTCGGGCACTCACTCGACCGAGAAATTATCGTAATGAGAAAAGCTGAATTGGATGAAAAAGTGGCTGAAGTACGAGATGCACCTGTTGTTGAACTCATTGAGGATGAAGTAGCCCAACCTGCCACGGTTGAAGAAGAACTCAAGCAGGTAGAAGCAGAACTGCGATCACTCAAACCACTCTACAAGGAAGCAAAAACCATCGGTGATAGTGCAACTCTTGCTGAATTAACACCAACCCTTCAAGCCTTAATGTCTCAACGGAAAGCACTCAAGCGAACCATTGACTCTGAAGGTACCGATGGACAACAAGCATCAGTCGCAACATCCTCGTCTGATAATGACGACCTCTTCGTTCAATTTGTCTCAATTGTTGATGACTTGCTTGGTGACCATCTCCCCGAAGCGATTGTCAATGCATTTGTTGAAAGTGATGACTTTGAAATTTACAAAGAAGTACTCGCTGGCCCAGCCGTCACAGACGACGACACACGTTCAATTTTCTATAACATGGTAGACGACCAACTTGGCAATATGCCCGAAGAGTCGATTAATGCGTTTACTGAAACGTCGGACTTTGCAGTTTACCTTGCAATCAGCAATCAATACAAGGAAGCGTGACACAAATGGGACTATTGGACAAAGCGGGTGGAGCATCAGAGGACGTTAAGAAGCCAGTTGCAAAGGCAGTAGCCAAAGCAAAACCAGTTGCAAAGGCAGTCGCCAAAGCCGCTCCAGTAAAGGCCGCAAAAGTTGCAAAAGCAGCTCGACCTAAGAAGGAAAAGACCGCCAGAGTAAAGAAAGCACGCCCTATTGGACTTTCAGAGGATTATGAGTTATCCACCGATATGAACCGACGTATCTCTTGGCTAGTGAACTTCATCGTAAATTTCGGTGTTCTGTTTGCGGCTATATTCATTTCACTCAGCGACACAGGAATTATCACCACTATCTTGTTCGCAGCGGGTATGCTCGTCATCATCATCAACGTCGGCATCATACCAACAAAATTCAGCCGAAATATCGGGCAATTCGTATCTCGTACGAAGTTCGTCCGTGGTGACGGTTCTAATCCCAACAAACTCCATGGATTATTGGTTAACTCTGTTGGAATTTTGGCTCTCGTTGGAATCATCATGATTTTTATACAATTCCAGGCGTTAAAAGAAGCAGATAACACCACCCCAATCATCATGTTTTCGCTTGGTACAATTTTCGTTATTGTTTGGTTTGTAGACCGATATCTCAAGAACGGCAGTGAAATGCGACAAGGTCTATTCGATTTGATGTTTGGAGCATTCTTGGTTAAGTACGTCCCAGCCGATGACGAAAAGGCTACAGGTATTTGGGCAAGGCTAGAAAATATGGGTAACTTTGGAGACCAACTTGTCAAGAAAACTGAAGAGAGAAAGGCTAAGAAAGTTACGAAAGCGGAAAGTTCCTCAGAAGAAGAACCAACGACTGAGAAAGAAGACAAGTGATTTCCTTGTTCTGGCGTTATTCGCAAACAAGGAACAACGTATTGCCGTTAATGTTTCTACTTCTCGCCTCTGTTTCAGCATACATAATGGCCCAGGGGTATGATTTGGCAATTATTGGCATCATTCTGTTTTCATCCATCTGCTATCTCGAAACTGTAACCCAACTTTCTTTTCGGGCGCCAAAACGGCGAAAACCTATCTTGGAGGGCATTGAATGGAAATCAATCTCTCAACAAACCCAAATTGGCATGGTAAATTCCTACATACATGAGGCAACATCATCGGATGTACCAACCTTGGTCATCATTCATGGCTGGACTTCTGCATCATCTCGGATGGTTGGACGGGCACGGCAATTCATCGAACGCGGCTGGGGTGTTGTAGCGGTAGATCTACCAAGTCACGGAGGCTCAGATTCCGTTTCTAAATGGACGGCAGAACAAGCAACAACAACGGTAATTGAATCATTAAATCACATCTCCACCTCCCACCCATTTTTGTTTTCACGAGGAATTTGCTATTACGGTCATAGCATGGGTGGATTTATTGGATTGCGCCTCAGCTCTCGTAGGAACGAACTGAAACCCATGCCGGATATCTTGGGATGGATTTTGGAATCTCCAATGACGGGCTACACAGAAATATTTCAAGAGACATGCAACATTCTTAAAATTCCAAAAACCATTCAACCGATAGTTTTGTGGCGTATGATGGGCCAATTCAACTCAATAAACCATGAGAGGCCAAATTTCTCAGAACTTAACGAGACTGACGCTCCGATTTGGGGTTTGACACAAGAACCGACTCTCCTTGTTCAGGCAGCAAACGATGAACGATTGGGAGATACACATTACCTGCGACTACAGAAGTGTCACGATGATGCAGGTACGAAGGGACTCCTCACCTCTCGTATAATGGAAAGTCTTCGCCATTCAGGGTGCGCAGTACATGCAGACAGAGATGTCGTTGTCAATCAATGGTTGGATGATTGTGGTTTTCAATCCTCATCGGATTGAGCAGCTTGATTTCTTGCAAGTTCGCGCATGTCATCAACCTCATCCAATTCATCAATAATTTCCTTGCCCAACAGCGTCTCCATGACGTCTTCCATTGTTAGAATGCCTGATGTACCACCGAATTCGTCCTTCACGAGAGCAAACTGCTGTCTGTTGGATAGGAACATATCCAGTGCCTCTTCTATGGTGCTTCCCAATTCTACAGACAAAATTGGTTTCATCATTTGCCTCAAGGTAGTATCCCACTCATCACGGCTTGCAGCCATGAGGATTTCAGACCGAATCACAAGTCCGATGACATTGTCAATCCCCTCGTGGTACACAGGGATACGAGAAAATCGAAGTATGCTGTTCTCATCAAGGATTTCTTTAATTGTAGCATCAACATCATATGCGGTGACAACCACACGTGGAGTCATTTCATCTTCGACATGAATTTCTCGCAATCTCAAGAGATTGTGTATGACTGTTTCTTCGGATTCCTCCAAAGCGCCTTCAATTTCTCCAAGGTCAGCCATAGCAACCAAATCATCTCGGGTAACAATTGATTGATTCCCCTTTGGCAGAATAGATTTCAGCATTTGGATAGGCCCTATCAAGATGACGAGCATTTTTGTCAACCAAGTAAGGACATAAGCCGATGGCGTCGACAGGCGTTTCCAATATGCAGCACCCAGTGTCTTCGGGATGATCTCTGAGAAGAATAAAACAGCAAGAGTCAGAATCACTGAGGCTACGGTTAATGCACTATCTCCGAATTGTTTAGCGACCTCACTACCTACTCCTGCTGCCCCCATTGTGTGAGCCACAGTGTTCAGCGTTAGTATTGCTGTGAGCGGTCGTACGGAATCATCATCTTTCAGATATGACCACATTGCTGCAGTACGCTTCTTATCCTTCTCAAGAACTGAAACATAGGTTTGTGGGATTGAAAGTACCACTGCTTCAAGAATAGAACATAAGAACGAAACGCCAAGGGCGAGGGTGGAGTAGAAAATGAGCAAGGTGTAGTCAGCCATGGGGTTTCTAGGTCTCCTCCCCGGAGGGGGGGTAGTTAGTCCCATGAGAGAAGGGTTATTCAAAATGACGGCTGTCTTGAAGGAGTCCTTTGCTGTAAATATCCATGGGTGAACCTCAAGAAGCCTCAGCCTTTGCGTTGAATGAGGGAGTCAAATGGATGGGGAATATGTTCTCATTTGCGTCGCATGGCCATATGCGAATGGACCACTTCATTTGGGTCACGTTGCAGGATGTTATCTCCCCCCAGACATCCAGTATCGCTTTGAGCGCGCCAAAGGAAATCGTGTGTTAATGGTATCAGGTTCTGACGAGCACGGTACACCAATCACAGTCTCTGCTGAACAGAAGGGAATTTCTCCCCAGGAAGTTGTAGATGAATATCATGCAATAAATAGCAAAGCACTCCTCGATTTAGGTTGTTCATGGAACCCCGAAATTGATAGCAGAGGCATAGAATACGGTGGTGCTTTGTTTAATCGAACGTCCGACCCAAAGCATAAGACCATGGTGCAGGATAATTTTCTAGCCCTGGAAAAAGCAGGATTGTTTGAGCGAAAAACAATGGAGCAGTACTACGAACTTCACGACGATGGTTCCGGGCGCTTCCTTCCTGACAGGTATGTGGAGGGGAATTGTCCAGCTTGCGGTGAAGAAGGCGCACGTGGCGATCAATGTGACGCATGTGGTGCGACCTATGAGTCCGTGGAATTGAAAAATCCAATTTCTAAAATGAATCCTGATTCAAAAGTTGAAATTCGTGATACCGAACATCTTTTTTACCGACTTGATCTCTTTCAAGATGCCCTTACAGCACACGCTTCTGAGCGTCAATCGGTCTGGAAATCTAACGTGAAAGCCATGACAAAACAATGGCTAGATATGGGCTTGCGGCCACGAGCTGTGACACGAGATTTATCTTGGGGGATTCCAGTTCCCCTCGATGGCGAT
>Ga0208973_1001359_pt1 | contig 10791 bp, 9 predicted proteins | sample AOAMet_66_BLW_10_2_FD_188233 | JGI IMG/M metagenome (GOLD analysis project Ga0208973, IMG submission 188233) | Ammonia-oxidizing marine microbial communities from Monterey Bay, California, USA - CAN11_66_BLW_10 (SPAdes) | ecosystem: Environmental > Aquatic > Marine > Intertidal zone | place...
ACGAACTACACCTGAAAGTTCTAATTCCATGATTCTATTTAATGTCTCAATCGCTTTTACTTTATCGAAATTTTTCATATGCTTTACCTTTCAAAGTCCTTTATAAAGGGAAGAAGCCCCAAACAATAATATGGTTTAGTTAAAGGCACAATAATTGTTGTAAAATAAAGTCCTTCCTAATTCAATTTTTTAGACGAACCAAAATGCTAGATATCGTTCTTTATCAACCGGAAATTCCTCCCAACACCGGGAACATTATACGGCTCTGCGCAAATACTGGTTTTCGCCTGCACCTCATTGAACCACTCGGGTTTGAACTTGATGATAAACGCTTACGTCGTGCAGGGCTTGACTATAGAGAATTCCAAAGCCTGCAGGTCCACCCTACCTGGCCTTCTTATGTGAACAAAATAAAGCCGAAAAATATTTATGGACTAAGCACTAAAGGAACGACCAGTTATTCATCCATGGCTTATCAACCAGGTGACACATTATTATTTGGCCCTGAAACAAGAGGGCTTCCAGATGACATAAGGAGTTCCATTGGCGTTGAGAATATATTGCGTTTACCTATGCTCTCTAATAGTCGAAGCCTCAATCTTTCCAATACGGTTGCCATAGTGGCCTATGAGGCTTGGCGACAACTAGGATTTATAGGTAGTATTAAATGACAAACATAGCTCAAGACACATTACAGATGACGACAAAAATTGGTTTGTTTTACGGTAGTACCACTTGCTATACCGAGATGGCGGGAGAGAAAATTCGCGATACTATTAACCTAAGCCTTGGTTTTAGTGCAGTCACTCTTCATGACATCGCTCTGGATCCAATCACTCGTATGGCTGAATACCAATATTTAATACTAGGTATCCCTACTTGGGACTTTGGCGAGTTGCAAGAGGACTGGGAGTCTCATTGGGATGCCATGGATAATTTAGACCTGACTGGAAAGCAAGTCGCTCTCTATGGACTTGGTGACCAAGTGGGTTATCCAAAATGGTTTCAAGATGCACTGGGTTATCTCTGGGCTAAAGTCAGAACTCAAGGGGCAAGTACCGTTGGCGCTTGGCCTAACGAAGGGTTTGAATTTGAAGACTCAAAAGCACTTTCCTCAGACGAGAAAATGTTTGTAGGACTGCCCTTGGATGATGAGAACCAGCTTGAGGTTGCTGATGATTATATCGATCAGTGGTGCGATCAAATTATCTGTGAATTTGGACTCGTGTAGTGACTCTTAATGCTGCAGAAATAGAGTGGCGAGAAAACCTTCCATATTCTCTGGACCATGGTGACTTTTATTATTCAATGGCCAATGGGTTGCAAGAGAGTTCCTATGTTTTTTTGGAAAAAAATGACTTGCAGCGTCGTTGGCAACACCTCACGACAGAAGATTTTATATTTAGCATTGGTGAAGTTGGTTTTGGTGCAGGTATTAATTTCCTCAACTGTTGCGAACTATGGCTAAGAACAGCACCATCTGAATGCACTTTGTATTACTTTGCAGCAGAATCGGCACCACTTAAAAAGTCAGATTTAGCCGGGATACATGCCCTGTGGCCGGTCCACAATGACTCTGCAAAATTACTTATTGAACATTATCCAAGCGCTATAAAAGGTTTTCACAATCTTGAGCTATTTGGGGGGCGCATCAAACTATGCCTAATGTTTGGTGATGCTACCGAGATGCTACATTCACTGGGGGAAAGTTGTGATATCAGGCACTCAAGTTATAACAAAGCAGCTATAGATGCCTGGTTTCTGGATGGATTTTCGCCAGCTAAGAATCCCTCTGCCTGGTCATCCGAGCTCTGTAATACCATTGCTTGTTTATCCTCTAATACAACCACTTTAAGTACCTATAGTGCAGCAACAGAAGTATCTAAAAGACTAAATGGAGCAGGATTTAAAGTTGAACACATAGCTGGCTTTGGTAAAAAGAGGGAAATGATTCAAGCTGTTTTTACCAATAAACAGCCTATGATCACTACGGTTACTGGTACCAATCAATGGCACTTAGATCGGCTAATTAGACCTGCACAAAACAAACGTCCTACTGTCACCATTATTGGTGCAGGCATAACCGGATGCACCAGTGCGGCTGCCCTTGCAAAACAGGGTTATGAGGTCACTATGGTGGATCGACACCAAATTCCTGGGCAAGAAGGATCCGGTAATAATCAAGCAGTCGTCTATCCTAAATTATCTCTGAGAAATGATAGCCTGCCACGGATTAATCTCAGTGCATTAATGTATGCGTCTCGCTACTACCAGCACTTTTGGCAACAGGGCTTAGGGCAGCAATGCGGCGTATTGGTACTTCCTGAAAATCAGAAAAATGAAGAAGAATTTAGCCTAATCGGCCAGCGATTTAAAAATCACCCAAGATTGGTTCAACTACTAAATAATACCGAGATGTTTGAAAAAAGTGGTGTTCAGTTACATGCAACTCAAGGTCTTTATTTTCCGCAGCTTGGCTGGCTTCCTCCTGCGGTGATCTGCCAAAATTTGCTCCAACAATGGGATATTCCCATTATTAGTGCCAATGTATCCAGGTTCGATCAAGAGCCAAACAATCATCAATGGACTCTCTTTAACGATCAAGGAAATCCCATAATACAGTCTGATATTTTAGTTGTTGCGAATGCACAAGATTGTGAAAGTTTTGAGCAAACCCAATTTTTAGGTGTCAGGAAGTTGAGAGGCCAGATCAGTGAGCTACCGATTACCAGTGATAGTGCAAAACTGAGTACGGTAATCTGCGGTGCAGGCTATATAACACCACCTTTGAACGAGTTACATAGTTGTGGTGCAACCTATAACCAAAATGTCTCGACAACTGACTTAAGAACTCAAGATCACCAGACCAATATTGATCAAATGATCCAAACTGACCAGGGTATCGCAAACATTTTGGGGGATTTTGATCTGGAGAGTCTCACTGGACGTGCTAATTTTCGTTGCACAACAAGAGATTATTTACCTATTGTTGGACCAGTTCCCGATGTCGCCAAGATGATCACTAACTATAGTTTTTTACGCCAAGACGCTCGGAAGAATTCCTCTGTTATGGGAAGTTATTTACCTAATTTGTATGTCAATTGCGGAATGGGTTCCCGTGGGCTCAGCTATGCACCATTGACTGCTGAAGTATTGGCCGCAGAGATTAACCAGCAGTTATCCCCAGTCGAGCTCGAACTTCGCCAGGCTATGCATCCATCTCGTTTTCTCATACGAGATCTAAAAAAGAAACGCATTTAACCTTGACCCAGAGCGATCTATGACATGCACAGCGAGTGGTTATTGATTAGATGAGCACCAATTTTAATTGTCTTGAGTCTTAATGCTCAGTAAAAGACCTTGTCGATACAAATTTTGGCTCTCTTTGTGCTCACCCATTTCTGTTAATACATTGGCCAACTTAAGTAATAAAGTCGGTGTGGGGTTCAGTTTCACAGCACTAGAAAAATAATCACGGGCTTTTCCCCAAAACTTAAGCTGACAACAAAGATTACCCAATGTCATGAGTAATGCAGGGTCTTCTGGGTGATTAATGAGCCATTTTTCAGCCGTCATTAAGTGCTTTTCGGGGGTCGAGGTTTCTGCTTCGCCGAATTCACGAACTAGATCGGAGTTCCATCGAGAATTAATACTTTTGATCGCCAACACGGCCAGCTTATCAGCATCATTGACTAATTTTAAAGCATCGAAGTATTTGGATATCAGAACAGCGTTATTTCTTAGATGTTTGGGTATCAGCTCCCATAAATCTCCAACTTGATCTCGCTGCTCCTGGGCCGTTACCTCAGTATTTAGCGTAAAATCACCTAGCAAGTTTGCATAAACATCGATTTCCAACTCTTCAAAATCCACTTTATTAAGCGCTTTGAACCGATTTATATCGCTTAATAATTTTTGCAAAGCTACCCAGTCATTGGTCAAATAGTAAATATCCGACAACAACCGCAGAACACCTCGATCCTCCGGTTTTGCTTGTGCAATGGGTTGTAAAAGCGCCAGCGCCTCTGCAAATCGCTCTTCTCTCAAAAGAATCTCAGCGAATGTTTTATCAACTAACAAGCTAGCTTTGGGTTTACTTTCCTTGAGCTTCTCTAGTAACTCATGGGCAAGATCTATTTGGTTATTTTCTGCTGCTGCACGAGCAGAAAATAATAAATTAACATCAGGCATTGATGACTTGGGCGCTGAGGCTGCCAAAATTTCAGACGCCTTTTGCCAATCGTGATCTGCGAAAAGAATAAGTCCTTGAGCTGTCTTGTTCGCGTGACGTTCGCTTCTTCTTGAACCCCACCACTGGCGCAGTCCACCCCCATCCGATAACCATCTGACGAGTAAAATTAGCCAAACAGCTATACCTATGACTAGTAAAAATAATAGCAATCCGACCCAAGCTGTCATCTCAACGGTTGTATTATTCAAGCTAAATAGAATATAGCCGCTGTCTTGCTGCATTAACCAAATGCTTGATGCACCGAGTAAAAGTGCGGTGACAATGACTAGGAGCAACCTCCTCATGGTCGTGTTGGTTCCGAGTCAAGCACGGGGTCGTTTTCTAACACACCAATTATTCGACTCTCACGGACAACCAAAAAAGCTTCAAGGGCTCTGATAGAGCGGTTAATGTTCGGCAACTCCTGGACTATCTTTTTCTTCTCAAGGTAAGCTAAGCGGTCCTGTAATAAAGTTGAAGACGGATTCATCTGGAAATACGTTGTTAACCACTCTTGGGCGCCGTCTAAGCTTATCGTATAAATATCTTGTTCTTCACGCAGCACTGCATTTGCTGCCTGTTGCAAAAATAAACGAAGGTTATTGCGTACAATAACTTCTTCACTTGCCAGTAATATAGGTTCTATGGGCCTGTCCCGTTGACGGACTTTTATTAGCTTGCTAAGCCCCTTGGAGAACTCACTAATCAAGTTCGAAAATCGCTGAGAAAGCGTTTCTTCTTCAGTTCCTGCCAACGCAGTACCCTCAGATTTTTCACTCACTGAGGCTTCTTTCGTTGCAAACTCTATGAGCTCTAACTGGTCTGTCTGCCTAGAAAGCGCATTTAATTCCAAAATCACTCCTTCGACATCTACTTCACCCGCTAAGCGCAGTCGGCTGATATCTTCAGCGATAGCAGAACGCACCGCTAACAAGTCAGACTCATCAAGTTTAACTAAAATAGCGTCCACTTGAAGTAATAAGGCAATTGGATTTTTCGTGCTTCTCTCTGTTTGGAGTCTCTGACTAGCCAAGCGCGCTAAATAGGTCGCCTCAGATAGATACCAATCGCTGCGCGAAGTAGATCCTAACTCAGCAATCCTGGCTCCTTGCGCTGTGACCTGTAGTTGCAAATCATTTATTTTCTTTATAAAAAGATCAGCTTGTTCTTGTTGATTCCGCCGAGTCAGAGCGATTGCCGAATCAACTGTTGCAGCTCGTTTTAATTGTTCATTAAGTTCCACTGTAACTAACGCTATCTGATCGCTTTGACGAGCCTGAACTTGCCATTGCTGCCACCCGAGCCAGCCTGCACCTGAGAACAATAGTATTAAAAACACCATAACCTTTTTTAAAGGGAATTTTTTGGCATTAGAACCCTTCTCTAGAGATGAGGTGTCTTTAGCAGACTCATTAGGCGTAACTGCAGCCGGCGACTTAGAATCTGGACTCGAGGCCGCTTTAGTTTTCTTTCCTGATTCAGCCAATTTCAACTCCCAATATCCAGATCTAAAGATCTAGGTAACCTAGTACTTAAAAATGAGATACAACTAAGTCTAAATACCTTTTTGTAATGCTTCATACATAGATTCCGGCAACGCATTATCTGACACTATAATAGAACTATATCCCAGCTGGTGAGCGATTTCAGCCACTCGCTGACTAGGAACGATAACGGAGAACTTATTATCGCTAATGAACCGAGTAATTTTTGCCACAGGACCCATAGCTCTCATTAACTCACCACTGTGTGCAACAAGATAATCTATATTGTTTAATTGTTCCCAAGCCTTCTCAACCTGCTGTTGATTCACGACTCGCTGGTAAAGATCGCAGTATTCCACTCGAGCACCTCTAGAAATCAATTCATCTCTCAACGTTTCCCGTCCATGGCCACCACGAAAGATAATGACATTTCTAGTTTTAGGATTTTGAAACTCTGGCAGCTCTAAAAGACCTTCAGTGTCCGCGTTAGATTCGGGGTAGCGTACTGAACTGATGTAGGGCCTAAGCAGGGCAGCAGTTTGCCTTCCAATGGTAAAAACCCTTAATGCCTCCGGTGGCTTTGGCCAGCTCTCATCAAGTAATTCTAGCGCAATTTTACCGGCATGAACGCTAACGAAAATAGCATAATCAAACTCATTTAATGACTCAATTTTTTGCCTAGCCCGGGCATCGTTAGATATCGGCTTGATATCGATAATTGGAACATGCTTCACATCGATACCTGCTGCTTTGCTCATATTTAAGAATTCATCCTGGTCTCTGCTCGACCGAATAACGAGAAGTCTTTTCCCGGCCAGTTCATTAACTGCCATATACATCAGCCAGTATCTTTCCAGCACCCTGCATTAAAAGCTGTTCTGCCACCTCGACGCCTAACTTATTGGGCTCATCAGCTGGTCCTTCCATCTCTGCACACAGTATCTCTGTGCCATCGACACTGCCTACCAAGCCGCGAAGATGAAGCGTCTGTCCATTGCCAGATAAGACTGCAAAACAAGCAATTGGTACCTGGCATCCGCCTTCCAAGTGACGATTTAATGCCCGCTCCGCAAGAACGCAAACGGCTGAGGCTTCATGATGCAACGGAGCTAGTAATCTCATAACATGCTCATCGTCTCTCCTGCACTCAATGCCCACTGCTCCTTGACCGCCGGCTGGCAATGAAATATCCATAGGCAGTCTTTGAGTAATCCTATTTTGCATTTCTAAGCGCAAGAGACCCGCAGTAGCCAGTATGATCCCATCGTATTCTTGATTATCTAACTTGCTTAATCTGGTATTAACATTTCCACGCAGCTCTTTTATCTGCAGAGTTGGATATGCCGCTCGAATTTGGCACTGTCGCCGTAGGCTTGATGTACCAATAATTGCGTTGTTAGGCAGTTCAGCCAAGTTGGCATACTCATTTGATACCAATGCATCAGTAGGATCTTCACGTTGGCAAACAATACCTAACTGCAAACCAGGCGGAAATTCCATTGGTACATCTTTCATCGAGTGCACAGCAATGTCAGCCGCGCCCTCTAGAATAGATAACTCTAATTCTTTAACAAACAAACCTTTACCACCAACTTTAGCCAAGGGAGTATCTAAGATTTTATCTCCCTTGGTTGTCATTCCGATAAGTTCAACTTGCAAGTCAGAGTGATATTCAAGCAGTTTTGATTTCACAAACTCCGCTTGCCACAAAGCTAACGGGCTTTTTCGAGTTGCAATTTTGAGCGTTTTGACCACTGTATAAACCTAAATCAATTACTATGTATCTATTATCGACGATTTATCTTGTTTTGTCCCAGATCCGCAAGAATTAGCTTTATCAAGCATCGTTAGCCAGCCATAGTAAGATCAACAATCTGGATCGATGATAAAATGGATATAGCTAATAGCGTTAAGTTTTAAGTTATTCCTGCAATGTTTGGCTATAATCTCAACCTTAATCATTTTAACTAGGCTGTGACTGCGATGAGTGAGTCAAAAAAGACATCATCTGATAGTGCGAAAAAGGCTCAGACTAATCAGTCTTGGGGCGGCAGGTTTAATGAACCCGTCAACGAATTTGTCGCGCGCTTTACTGCCTCTGTGAGTTTTGATCAACGTCTCTTCGAACACGACATCAAAGGGTCAGTTGCCCACGCCACTATGCTTGCAAAAGTAGGGGTCCTTTCTGAATCAGAGAAAAAATCTATCATTGATGGTCTTAACGAGATTGGTGCTGAGATAAGGGTTGGCGATTTCGAGTGGTCGCAGCAACTCGAAGACGTGCATATGAACATCGAATCAGCCCTAACCGCACGTATCGGTGATGTTGGCAAAAAACTTCATACTGGACGTTCAAGAAATGATCAAGTAGCTACAGATATTCGACTTTGGTTACGTGATCAGATTGATCAAATCTCCATACTTTTAACGGACCTTCAAAAGGGCGTGACTGGGCTCGCTTTAGCGGAACACAATACTATTATGCCCGGCTTCACTCATTTGCAAACCGCTCAACCCGTTACTTTTGGGCACCACTTGCTGGCTTGGAACGAAATGCTAGAGCGAGATTTTGGCCGGTTGCTTGACTGCCGAAAGAGGCTAAATCAGAGTCCTCTTGGTGCTGCAGCACTCGCAGGGACGACCTATCCCATAGATCGCGTCTTTACCGCTAATCAATTAGGCTTTGATTACCCAAGCGAAAACTCTCTGGATTCAGTGAGTGATCGGGACTTTGCCATTGAATTCTGCGCTTTTGCAAGTCTGTTGACAACGCATATGTCGCGTATGTCAGAGGAGTTAATTCTTTGGGCGTCAGCACAGTTTCAATTTATAGATCTACCCGATCGGTTTTGCACTGGGTCATCCATCATGCCTCAGAAGAAAAACCCTGATGTTCCCGAGCTGGTTCGAGGGAAAACAGGCAGAGTTACAGGGCACCTGATTAGTTTGTTGACTCTGATGAAGTCTCAACCACTGGCCTATAACAAAGACAATCAGGAAGACAAAGAGCCCCTGTTTGATACGGTTGATACGGTTCAGGATTGCTTGCGCGCTTTCGCCGATATGATCCCCGCCATTGAATCAAATAAAGAAAAAATGTATGCAGCAGCCAAGAACGGCTTTTCCACAGCCACTGATTTGGCTGATTATTTGGTCCGCAATGGCATTGCATTTAGAGATGCCCATGAGATCGTTGGTAAAGCGGTTGCTTATGGCATTGAAAATAACAAGGATTTATCTGAAATGACCCTTGATGAGTTAAATATATTCTCTTCTCAGATCGCTGCGGATGTCTTCGAAGTATTGACCTTAGAGGGGTCTGTCTGCTCTAGAAATCATATCGGTGGGACTGCGCCTGATCAGGTGAAGGCTGCGGCGGCAAGAGCTTTAGAAAAATTGGTCTCTCGTTAGCTAGAAATCGAACTTAATTGACTGATTAGATTGGCTCTCACAAGCATCACCAAGCATAGTTGATAGAAGCTCGCCGTTTACAGTATTCCGCCACTGAACCTGCCCGTTTGGTTGATCGGCGTTTAATTTAAAGTGAAAGCCACCCGACTGTGCCGCCAACCAGATTTCGCGCATGCTTGGCTGTCTGGATAAAATTATTTGAGAGCCATTGAGATCACAAGTCAACGTCAGCATGCCCGCAGTATTTTCATAATCAATATCTACTCCGCTGTCATCAATCGTTTCCTCTATAGAGAACATTAAATCATCGGCTATTTGATTAAACTCGGCTTCTTTCATGGTTTTAGACCATCTTTAAACTTTAGATGAATTTGGAATCACTATTATAATTGTTTGGGAGTAATCTGGCACTACCGTTATACTTACACCCTCTATCCTTGGATTATCAAAATGAAAATTCGCTTTTCACGGCTCTTTATTATTATTCTCGCTGGCTTACTTCTCGGATGTGGCAACACTGGTGACCTGTACCTGCCAGAAGATACGGCGGACACCTTCTCTAATGACACAAAAATTCAAGAGACTTAAAAAAGTATGCATAGTGCCACACAACGTAATAATGGCGATCTTTTTATCGATCAAGTCGCTCTCAGCACCATTGCTAAGCAATTTGGGACTCCTTGCTATGTCTATAGCAAAAAAGCGATCGAACAGAACTTCATCGCTTATAAAAATGCCCTGTCCGATCAGCCAAATTTAATTTGCTACGCTGTAAAGTCCAATTCTAATATTGCAGTGTTGCAGACCCTTGCGGCTCTTGGAGCCGGATTTGATATTGTCTCTGTTGGTGAACTAGAGCGAGTACTTTTAGCCGGTGGAAACCCAGCTAACGTCGTCTTTTCTGGTCTAGCAAAAACTAGCTTTGAGATGCGTCGAGCGCTGCAAGTGGGCATACATTGTTTTAACGTAGAATCAGAATCAGAACTAGCTTTACTCAATGAAACAGCTGCAGAGCTCTCTCTTCAGGCACCTGTGTCGATGAGGGTTAATCCAGATGTTGATGCTAATACTCACCCCTATATTTCTACTGGATTAAAGGAAGACAAATTCGGTATCGCTTTTGATACAGCGATAGATGTCTACAAACAAGCTTCTCAAATGTCGAACATTAATTTAATCGGTATTGATTGCCATATTGGATCCCAGTTGACAGAGATACAGCCCTTTGTTGACGCTACTGAGCGATTACTCGTCATGGTCGATCAGCTGTCAGAGCTGGGGATCCAACTGAACCATATTGATATCGGCGGTGGCTTGGGCGTCCGCTACCACGATGAACAGGTTTTAACGGTCGATGCCCTCATGAAGGAATTACTCCCCCTATTTAGTGAGAGAAGTGAATTATTGGTCCTAGAGCCAGGACGTTCAATGACCGCCAATGCAGGCATTCTGTTGACTCAGGTTCAGTATCTAAAATCTAATGATCACAAAAATTTTGCTGTTGTTGATGCTGCAATGAATGACATGTTGCGTCCCTCTTTATATGGAGCTTGGATGGACATACAACCAATCACCACTAATAATAACCCGGAGCGCCAGTATGATGTGGTTGGCCCTGTATGCGAAAGTGGCGACTTTTTGGGTAAGGATCGCAAACTCTCCATA
>Ga0208973_1001369_pt1 | contig 10754 bp, 9 predicted proteins | sample AOAMet_66_BLW_10_2_FD_188233 | JGI IMG/M metagenome (GOLD analysis project Ga0208973, IMG submission 188233) | Ammonia-oxidizing marine microbial communities from Monterey Bay, California, USA - CAN11_66_BLW_10 (SPAdes) | ecosystem: Environmental > Aquatic > Marine > Intertidal zone | place...
ATAAACTCCAAGAAGCCTTTGCTGAGTGTTGTTTCGCCACCAGTGGCTTTAATCTGTGTTAATTCGTGAATATTATCTAATATATCTTGCCATTGATGACTATCTGGATCAAAATTGTTTACGGCATACTCAGCACCAGGATCACTGTTTAATGCCTGAGTAAAAGGATGGTCGTTACGATAATCATAGTCCTGCATACCAACGGTATCAATATCATTCTCTAAAAAATATCTATAATCTAATCTAAGTTTGTTGCTTAATCCTGGCATACATATACGACATCTTAAATTACAATTTTCACCAAAGCTAAAATCAATTACTTGTAACTGTGGATCAGATATTACCTGCGAGTGGTCATCTGTAGGTACTTCACTTAATCGATAACTACTTCCTCCACGGTCTTCCATACGCCAACACACGTCACAAGCACTGTGACGCTCTCCGGCTAACATAGCATCTCGCAACTCAGCCATCTCCTCGCCGTGAAATATTTCTCTAGCAGTAGGATTACTGGTTTCAAGTTTAAGTTTTATTCCCAATGGATCAGGAGATTCAGGCCGTATCATATTACAACACGGGGTGGCATTGGATATACCAGTGTCTGTCCATTCTTTAAGGGCCAGTTGTCTGAACGGATGCCAGCAAAAGGTGTTGTCGTTACTTGGCTCCATCAATTATCTCGTTTGCTTTATCCAAAGCCCATGTTCTCTCTGCGCACCAATAACATCCACGCTGTGAGTCTGTATCGCTATCGCCGCATGTAGGTAATAGTGTTACACCATGTTCATATTGTGTATAGTCTACCCATTCACTATGATCAGGCCATAAGTTAATATCGCCTTCACAACTGCGTGTAGTGTTTAACAAGTCCATCCAGCCTCGTCGTATATACTGGCCCATGATAAAGTCTTTGCTAATAAGTTTCCATGGATGTACAAGAGCAGGTGAATTATCAATATATTGAGGACATACACTGGTGTCAGCAAGTTTTTCTGGTGTCCATGCTCTGTCCCAAGGCGCACTGCGATGGTCAAAATCATCAGTGTTATTGGTTATAAAGTTATATACAGCTTGTAATTTATATGAGTGTACAGCATAACGATTAAAGCTCTGCGTACACATTCTGTCCCCAGTGGTGCCGATTTGTTCAATGACTCCAATACTACCATCTTCTATCTCAGGCGGAATAAAGTTTTGTATACGAGTCATTTTAACTTCTGGGAACATGCTTTGTATTTTTTCATATACTTCTACACTAATTGGTCCAGCCCAGGGTCTGTTATTCCATACTCTTACATTTGTTAAGAATACAATTTCAGTATTGTTACCATGTTTTAGTATTAACTCTGCTAGTATAGCAGTACCTACAGCACTATCAGCACCGCCACTTACATTTACACCAACACGTTTCCATGTTGGATCGTATGGGTATAGTGCTTCATCACACTGGTGTAATACACTGCTTGGTACATTGTGCATCTCATAACTTTTATTACTTAAACTTACATCAAACATCTTTAAATATATCTTTCATTTCTGGGAATGTATCACTAAAACTATTATTACGTTGTCTATCACATAAACTTAAATATTCTTTTAGTTCAGGTAAACGGACACTCCAGTCTTCGCTTTCCATAAACGTTAACATTCCTTGTAATCTTTTAATACCATAATCAGCATTACGCCATTCATCATATGTTACTTTATCTTTGTGCCAAGCTGGTATACATTTCTCCCAGTTCGCTTCCCACCAGGGATAAAACTCTTCGTATTTTTTACGACACTCAGCTTTAAACCAGTCTGGTAATACTTTAACGTTTAAGTGTCCAGGATGATAAACAAAGTGATAGTTAATACCACCAGCACCAAACGGCCACATATTAATTTTATTAAAGTTTTGTTCTAGTTTCCATTTAATAAAGTCCGGCAAGTAGTATACATTAAGAGCTTGTACAGCACAGGCAACAGTTATCTCTACATTGTTGCTTGTCTGTGTGTCTAATATATGGAATACTTCTTGTTGTCGTTTCCATTCACTAGGGTAACGTATATAATCATTCATAGCGTGTATGCTGTCTACCGAATAATGGAAACGCACCAGCTTGAATTCTCTCCATAGATCAAATAAATCCTCTCGCCATTCAACTCCATTCGAGTTGTAACGTAGTTCAAGATCTTTTGCGTAACCCATTTTAATTGCGTGTTCAAGTATCTCATAATGTTCCTCAATGATTAAACTTTCGCCGCCAGCAAAATATATCTGTTGCATTGTAGGCATTTGTTCATAAAACTGTTGCCAGAATGTATCGTTTTGTTTGTGCCAGTTGTAACTACTTCCGTTTATACTGCCTTTATCACTCCATTGCATGGTGTCTTTAAGTGTGGTATTTTGTACTGCTGGAAAGATCTTTTTATAATCTTTGATCCAACCACTACTATCGTGTGGTGAACACATTACACATGCCAACTGACACTTGGTTCCAAAGCGCAAATCAATATATGCTAAGTTGGGAGGCACTTCGCCGTCGGCTTCTGTATTGGCAATAAGGTTGTCAACATCAACACGCTGGCTCCAGTAAGCAGTCTCCCACTGTCGTTTACTACGGTGTCCTGCGGCTTCTTCTTTAAAACATTTAGTACAACTAGCTGGTACTTCGCCATTAAGCATTTGTTTACGAACATTACGCATATACTTTGAATTCCATGCGCTCTGAAAATCTGTTACATTTAAGTTGTTGGGACGGCCTAGGTCGTCTTTAAGTACGCCTACCATGCCTCCCCATTCACTTTTATCGTTTGTAGGGCCTACACTACTAGCATTAGCTGTACAGCATACTCGCATACTGCCGTCTGGTCTTGTACTAAGGTGTACCCAAGGAAGGATACAAAATGTGTCACTTGGTGCTTTTGTCATTTGATATACTCATAAAACCCTGGTATGATGTCATTAACATCTTGTCCACGGTGTTTGTCTAATTGTTTAGTATAGTCAGCTAATTTTTTAGCTAACTTTTTATCATGGTTGTTTTCCTGAAGTTTGGTATTTTCCACGAGTTTACTATCATCTCCGTAAACTATTACTTTCATATATATAGCAATATTTACTACTTTTTTACGAAGCTCGATTAAGACGTACCAGTAATTACGACTGTCACGATCATAATCATCGATATTATCAATAACCTGATCTATATATGCTAGTGTGGGTATAAACGTTGTGTCAAACCAGTGTTTTTTACCAGCATTATTTAATCGCTTTACACTAAGATGACTGGGATCATACAACAAGTCCATGTTAAGAATAAAGTACTTTTTACTTATGTGAAATATATTTAACCAATTTTCTACATACCAATGAACTAAGTCATGTATATTAAACACATTATATATTTGTATTACTGGAGTTAGTGTTATACTAGCGTCACGCCAGTGAGTATATTTTAAACGACGAAGATTGATTAGTTTAAAAATGTTTTTTTCTATTGTTTGCCAATCACTTGGATATCTTATATAATCATTTGTTGAACCAACTCCGTCTATACTACCGTTAATAACTGTATTCTTAAAATGCTTCATATATTCTATCGTCTTTGGCTGTATATTTGTTAAGTTGGTTGTATACTTTAATCGTATCTCTTTACTTTGACCAGTGGATACTAATTTATCTAATAACTGATCAATTCCTTGGTGTAGTGTAGGTTCACCGCCCACAAATGTAATTTCTTCCAGTGCTATTAAATTATTTTCAATACCTTGCCACAACAGTGTGGCATCCCATTCTTGGACATCATAGTTTTTGTAATGTGTAGGTAATCCAGCTTTAGCAAAGTCTTTTTGTTCTTTAACAATTTGACTGCTAAAGTGTGGCCAACACATACGACATTTTAAGTTACACAAGTTACTAAGTCTAACATCAAAATAACGAATTTGTGGATCATCAACAATTGTTTGCCAGTCATCTGTTAATTTTGTTTTTTCACGACGTAACCATTTTTGGTTTTCAATACGGCGTTTACTAGGTAATTCGTCTTTTTTATATTTGCTCCAGTCGCTGCGGAAAATTTCTTCTTCACGCCAGCATGTTTTACACTCAGGTAATTCTTCATCTGCTAGCACTCTATCACGTATTTCATTGTAGTGATCACTGTTCCATATTTCGTCAATGCTATCCACATTAACATTATATGGTGTACCATCAGGTTTATTAATAGTGTCGAACTTGCTTACTTTACAACATAATCGACAAGTACCTTCAGTAGTGGTGGCAAGGTGTATAAACGGTAGTACACAAAAGTTTTTGTGAGGTTGGTCTGGTTTGGCCGGAGTACGGTCACTCTGCTTGCTAATATATTTTACTAAGCTCATATAATTATTTATACCCTATTAAATACGTAGATAAATATTGTAATGGAACATCCTACTTATTGTAGCTTTCCTTTTGAAAGCATTGCTCCTAAAAGTTGGATTGACGGTAAGCCACATCGTGTGACACCTTGTTGTAACATGAAGTCGGATAATACTGACGACCCAATGGGAGTAAAACCTCTAATAGACGCTGGTGCTAGTTTAGCAGATATCTTTGCTAGTCCACAATTTAACCAATTAAGGTTAGACTTACTGAGTGGCATACGCAACCCAGCATGTGAGTATTGTTGGCGACTAGAAGGTCGAACAGGACACAGTCCACGTATTACTGCTATTGAACCGCTAAAACAAAGTACTGCTCCAGCTACTAAAAAGTTAATGAAGTTAGATACTATGATAGACGAAAGTTGTAACCTCCAGTGTAGAATGTGTGCGCCCAGTGTTAGCAATAGTCTACGTAAAGACTACAATCAGATAATAGAGCTTGACTTACCATTACCTGAGTACTATAACATGAAGCAGACTGAAAGTCAAGCTGATCCACATGGAAATAAAGTATTTTTTGGACCTAACTCAACATACCAACAAGAGATAATTGACCTTGGTGATGACTTGCGTGAGCTAAAGTTTACTGGAGGCGAGCCCACTGTTAGTAAAACATTCTGGAGTATCGTTAATAATTTAAAATATCCTCAAGACGTAAAAATACATTTAACAACCAATGCTACTAAATTTAATCATTTATTTTTAGACAGCATGAAGAAGTTCAGTAAGCGGCATTTTACACTAAGCATAGACGGTACTCGTAGTACATATGAATACATGCGCTATCCATTTAACTGGCGTAAGCTGGAAGAAAATATAAACAAACTTTGTGAGACACAGGATCCACTCAGTACTGAAATACATATATGTAGTGTGCTAACCACATATAATATGTTAAACATACGTAACTTAGTGGACTGGGTTATACAACACAATTGGTATAGTGAACACAAGATTACATGGAAGTGTATTCCTGATCCACATCCAGTGGATAGTTGTCTAGATGTTAAGTGGGCTAGTACAGAACTATTAGACATAGCATATCAGACTATGTGTGCTGTAGAATCAGATGAGTATGTACAATCAGGTGTACAAAAAACTGTTAAGTATTTGGAATGGTGTTTGGAACAAACTCACGACCCTGACGTACTAACAGAACGTAGAGCTAGACTAAAGCAGGATACACTAACACTTGACATTGTACGTAAACAAAACTATGATGAAATGTTACAACCACAAGTAGGTGATTTTATTCTGCATATTTGATTTCATTATGATAAGCACGATTCTTAGCGCAAGTACGTATACAACGGCTAACGTGTTTATTATGTCTTGGATCAAAACTATCACTTAGTGTTGTCTGATAGTATTCTGTAGCAAGTATAGTTTCTATACTGTGTTGATTTAAATCGTTCCAGCCTGGTGTAAATGAACTATATTTGTCCATAATACCGTCTTTGTTTTTAAAAGCACTATCCCATAAGAAGCAACAAGGCCATAATGAACTGTTGGCACTTACAAATATTTCTCTGTCATGATAAAACTTACAACTAATACTACTTACAATTGATTCAATTTCAGCTTGACTTTTGTCTTTGCGTTGTATAAAACGATCTAATTCTTTTACAACTTCCACTTTACTGTGTTCTTTAGCACCAGTTGTAGTAATAGTTTTTTCAGTCTTGTCGTTCTTTTTGCCTATTTTGGCAACCCAGTCATGGAATGTATTACGCATACCAGTACGTGTAGCAAAGCGAAAGTCTAGTTCTTCTGCTCTAGCTCTAGCAGTTTCTACTTCGTGTTCATTGTGGTCAAATACAATATAAACCCAACTTGCTTGTGCTTTACTACCTATGCTGTGTCCACCATCACTATAGGCTTGCATATTTCTATCAATAATTTTATAGTTTGTATTAACACGATATATATGATTTGTATCTACACCGTCAACACAAAAATGAACCTTTAATTGATCGTGTTTATATCGACCACTTAGCTCTCCTAGTTCACGCCACCATTCAGCACTATTACGTCCGCCATTGGTACTATATGCCACATTGCCGCCGTGTTCCAGTAACCATTTGGTTATTGCCATACAGTCTGGATTAACAATAGGATCACCTAATACTCCACACAATTTAAATGTTTTATCTTCAATGTGTCGTCTATCAGGAAACCAAGTTTGTATTTGTTGTATAGTTAAGTTACGGGGCTGTAGTATATCTAAGTTTTGTGTACGAGCGCATCCAGGACAAGCGGCATTACAGTCACTTGATATCTCTAGCTCTACTCGTTTAATATTATTCATTAAGTACATACTTATATTTATAAAATACTAAATAGGTGCATGTCAAAAATACCCAAACATGTACAAGAAGAATACGTCAGCAAAGAAGAGATGCATAAAAGAATTGTTGAGGAAACTGGACTTAGTAATTTTTGCGCCAGCCCTTGGAATAGTTTTCACGAAGGTCCTCAAGGATTAGTTAGTACTTGTTGTAAAACCAGAGAGCCAATTGGTTGGAGTGGCGAGCAAACTTTTGAAGAGATGTATAATAGTGACCACGCTAAAGATGTTAGAGCAGCGTTTTTACGTAATGAACGTCATCCACAGTGTCACGCTTGTTGGATACAAGAAGAGAATGGTGAGACTAGTTTAAATCGGCTACATGGAAGTGGCATGAGTACTTTGTCCAATATTGTGGATTTAGTTAATAATACAGATCCAGACGGTACACTACACAAGCATAAGCCACAGTGGTTAGATATGCTATGGACATCAAAATGTAACTTTGCTTGTTTAGGTTGTAGTCCAGAGCTTAGTAGTACAATTAATGACAAATATAAACGTGAGTTTGCCTTACTAAATGGTCAAAACCCTGATACCTATCATAGTAATATGACCAACTGGGATAACGGCTCAAAGCATAAAGTAGATTATGTTTTAAGAAATATAGACACAATACATGCTATACACCTAAACGGCGGTGAGCCCTTTATGGCTGAAGAAACATATGAGTTACTGGAAGAACTATTAAAACGTGGATTACAAGAACGTGTTCACATCTGGAGTCATACTAACGGAAGTATTACAAAGTATAAAGGGGTTGACATTATTGATGATTATCTTGTACACTGGGGCGAGAACGCAAGTATTACTATGAGTAATGATGGATTTGGCAGTACTGGAGAGTACAGTCGTTACGGATACAAAGACAAAAAATGGCTTAACACATATCGTAGAGTACGGGAAAGTGGTGTTAATTTAAGTATACAAACATGTTGGAATATTTTTAATGCTCCTAATATACACCAACTAGGCGAATGGTTAATGGATAATTGTCCTGGCAATACTAAATGGAATCCACCACACAATAAGCCAGACGGCAGTTTAACTATTTGGACTAACGAAACTACACAACCAAAAATGTCATATTATATACCAGAATTACGTGAGCAATGTTTAGAAAGTTTACGTCAACTGGAGAGAACAGGTAACCATCCGTTAAGTTGGCGAGAAAATATTAAACGTTGGCAGAATTGGCTTACCAAGGAAGATTCACAGTATACAGCTCCTAATTATAAAAACTTAACACACTGGTATAATGGTATTACTCAACTTGATAAAGCTCGTGGCACCGATTTGTGTCGTGACGTTCCGCATCTAACTGGACTATATCAATTGGGTAAGGAAATATCAGACTAAACAAACTGTGCGGCGAATGGGTCAAACTCAGTGCCACACTTTTGAGCGCATACACCTAGTTTACCTTCAGCAATACTTGCTTTGTCCCAACTGTTTTGTATAGTAGTAAGTATACCACTGTCAAATACGCTTTGTAGTCCATGACGACGAACATCAATACCCATCTTGCCACCAGCCATTTCAATATGATCCCATATTTGTTCTACACGATAATCTTTGTGCCACCACTTGTACATACGTCCAGCAGTCCAACAGCAAGGCATTAATAAACCTTCTGCTGTAATAAAGATTTCTTTTTTCTCTACGGCTTTACATCGTATACTACAGGTATTATAATATTCAGTCATACTTCCGTAAGATTTTTCTATCTCTTTTTGTTTTAATAATGCTAAGTTTTGATTATCCAGTTTAACTGGCTTACTTATTAATTGTGTTTCCACACCTTTGCGGTTTTGTGCTTGATGCTGATCTTTACCTTTATTACTTGCTGTAAAAAATCTACCACTCTTCTTCTTTTGGAAGCGTTCACATCCCCATTCAGATGCCAGGGCTTCTGCTTGTTCAACTTGATGTTCGTTGTGTCCAAATATAATAAAGTCCCAACGAGCTCTACCGCCTGCGCTAATAAATGCCCGCATGTTGGTTTCTACTTTATCCCAGATAACATTCTGTCTGTACAAATGATTGGTGTCACTAAGACCGTCTACACTAAAGATAACAGTGCCCATTCTACCAAATACTTCTGCTAACTGTTTCCACCATTGGACATCTTTTGCGCCAGCGTTTGTATTCATACTAAGCCACATTTTATTATTATGTTTTCTAAAATAACGAAATATTTTTAATGTATCACGGGCAACAATAGGGTCGCCCAGGTTACCACACATATACATACTATCTAATTGTGCTATAAACTCTGGAGGGAAGATACGTTGGCAGTCAGCTAAACTTAGTTCTGCGTTTGTTATATGTCGGTTGTCAGCACCGCCGTTTTCATTACGGTCACACATAGGACACGCCGCCTGACACTTTTGTGTTACTTCTAAATGTACTTGTCGTATGTCACTATAATTATACATTGTCAATAATTAACTTTACGTCCTGTCCTGGACCAGTTTTACTGGGCAAGTCTCCGTATTCTTCCACATACCATTCAATAACAGCACGATACCATTTTTGACTGTCATGGTGTGCTAGTTTATTAAACTTATAAATGTTATTATTAGTAGCACTCATCGTACTTAATGCTCTAGCACTTTCAGTTTGTAGTTCACGCAGGGTTAAATCATTTATATCCAATTTTCATATACCTCGTATACTCTGGTAATTCTAGTTCTCCTTCAAACAACACTGTTCTCATATAGCACTGATCACTAAAACTTTGTAAACTGTCATGAGTATTAACATGTTCTTCAAGATCATGAAAGTTGTTACCTTGTACGATAACTAAACTATCAAATGGTATATTCTTACGATACCAGTTAGTAAAGTCTGCAACATGTTCTGTACTAGTATTAATAAACGTATCTGGTTTTAATCTAGTTTCAATCTCACGATCACCTACTGTTGTTTTAAAGTAATAGTTTCCTACGCTTCCATCACTTGGTGCTGGGGTAGTAGTATAATTAAAATCTCGTATATCGCCAGTGCTTGCTTTAAACCGCCATTCGTCTAAATACCATGGATTATTAAATGTTTCAGCAATTTGCTGACAACTGGGATCAATATCAAAACTGTGTATACGATCTACTTTAATATCGCTTTCAAATATCATTGTAGCAAGTGTGGCATACCATCCAGCACAAAGAAATACTGTGCCTAGTTCTACATCGCATTTTGTTAGTTCATTGACTAGCCACTGTTTACTTTGTAGTTGCCCTCTACTAAAGCAATCTTTGTCGTATTCCGTATTGTTAATCATAAAACTTTTAAATGCTGTTGTAAACTCTGTTTTTATATGTTGGCCAATTACGTCTGGAAGTTTAAACATATTTTGATCTTCAATTAGTTTGCCAAGATCATCAAACTCCAACAACCGACAAATACTACGAATGTTTTTGTTTACAATAGCAGTCCTATATGAATTTATCGTCTCGTCTTCTTCTGAAAATAATCTAAACAAACTGTATAAATTGTTTTCAATAACAGCTCGCCTTAAATCGTCACTGTGTCCAGCTACTTCCCATTCCTCTGACAACCTAAATATACTGTGTAAGTTATCCTCAACAACAGCCTTGCGCAACTCTTCATTTTGATCGCTGAACGTACTCAGTCTAAAAATACTATTCAAGTCTTTGTCAATAACTGCACGTCTTAGATCAGCTAGCGCAGTAACTTCTGGATAAAGTAATTCATACCTATCTAATATTTCGTGTAATTCTAAACTCATTGTGTTTCCGTTGCTTTGTCAAACATATTATGTAGCCATGTAAAATCATTAATCTTGTTTAATACATTAATATTTTTAGCATAGTGTGTGCCAAACTCTCGGCCCTGGCTAGCACCCATCATACAGTATTCACCATATGGTCGAGATTTACCACGAGTACACCAAATATCTAAACGATATTCGTTATCAATGTTATCTCCATTTTCAATAATACTACTAGCTAATTTTGTACATTCTCTAAAGGCGCTT
>Ga0208973_1001371_pt1 | contig 10747 bp, 8 predicted proteins | sample AOAMet_66_BLW_10_2_FD_188233 | JGI IMG/M metagenome (GOLD analysis project Ga0208973, IMG submission 188233) | Ammonia-oxidizing marine microbial communities from Monterey Bay, California, USA - CAN11_66_BLW_10 (SPAdes) | ecosystem: Environmental > Aquatic > Marine > Intertidal zone | place...
TATCTTAACAAGATCCATAATTATCGTTTTAATAGTTTAATCCAAGCGCGTTCATGAAGGTAGTAGAGCAGCATTTTTGTGACTACTTCTATTCCCCCTATGCTCAATGCAATATCTAATTTACCTGTTAGTAAATATGATATCAGCATTGTGTCGAGCGTACCCAGACATCGCCACGTGAAGGTTTTCAGTAGTGATACCTTCGTGTCATTTAATTGCTTGATTTTAACTGCGTCTATGAACATTGATTCATTATTTCGCGACAAATATAATATAACCTATCGATTTAGTAGGGTAAAGATGTTGTTAAAAGGAATAATACCCTAAAAGTGTTATGTAGACTGTCATACAGATGTATGATACTGTTCCGAAAATATTGAGAATTAAAGTGAATTAGATTATCACGTGCGCATCATGCTACATCTGTTCAAGGACTGCTATTCGCTTATCGATAGGTGGGTGTGTAGCAAAAAGTCCAGCCAATTTGTTGAATAAATTCTTTCTTTTGGACTTGCCGTTCGCAATGAACATTTGTTTTACATCGGCACTTTTGACATCTAATTCATGATTAGTAGAAATTTTCCGAAGTGCGGATGCCATTGCAATCGGGTCTTTAGTCATTTCAACGGCACTAGCATCGGCAAGATATTCTCTCTTCCGTGAAAGTGCAAATTTGAATAGGATGGTCAACATATAGACGACGACACCAATGGCAAGGGCCACAAGCATCACTCTACCGTCAATTTTACTGTCTTTTCTTCTTCCAGAACCACCATAGAGTAATGATCGGAAAAGTAATTGAACCAAGAAACCTAATATTCCTACGAATATGATGGAAATGATCAATAGCCTAACGTCTTTGTTACGTATGTGGGATAGCTCATGTGCAATAACCCCTTCAAGCTCTTTATCTGTGAGACGATCGATTATGCCCGTAGTTAGCGTCACTGCATATGTCTTTTCATTAAGTCCTGAAGCATACGCATTAAGCGCATCAGATTGGATTACATGAAGCTTTGGCATCTTCATTCCAACGGAAATACATAAGTTTTCTGTCAGGTTGTAAACGCGCATGTTCTCCTTTCTATTCAGTGTGGTTGATTTGGTAGAAAGTCTAATAAGTGATGAATGGAATTTGTAGGCAATTAGAAACCAAATGGCAACACCACCTGCTATCCATGGTAAGTAGAAAAGGAAGTACCAGTTCGCAACTTGATAGTACGGATAGTATAAAAAGCTGAAGAAAATATACACCCCAAGCAGAATGACTGCCGGAAATGCTAACAGCACAAGAATGGATCGAAAATTATTTCGATTAATTTGGCTTTGTAATCCGATATATTTCATTGAGACCCCTTAGAATCAGAATTTAATTTCTGGAGCAACGTCCATTTTCGCACGTGTTTCTCTACCGAGATCAAACATTGGCTGCACTGTCATCTTTTTCATTCCAGCAACGATGTTGGATGGAATAGATTCAATGGCAGTATTCAATTCTTTTGTTGCAGAGTTAAAGAACCTTCGAACGGCTGCAAGTTTATTTTCGATGTCAGAAATTTCTGTTTGAAGTTGCATGAAGTTCGCGCTTGCTTTTAAATCCGGATATGCCTCTACTTGGATGTTAAAGGCTCCCATTGCTGCTCCTAATTCATTTTCTGCGCTGACTTTATCGTTAATCGATTTCGCATTCATTGCACCAGATCTGGCTTCAGTAACTCGAGTAAGGATCTCTTTTTCGTGATCCATATATCCTTTAACGGCTCCAATTAATTGAGGGATTAAGTCGTGACGTTGCTTAAGTTGAACATCTATATCAGCAAATGCATTTTCACGGTTGTTCTTTAAAGCAACTAATTTATTGTTCGCTACTACATACCAAATGATAAGAACCACAACAATTCCTATCACTACCCATAATCCTATCATAATTTTCCTTTCATTTTGATTTCAGTTAAATATACACATTTAGGTGACAGGTGATTGCCAACAGATGCTAAAAAGGGATCTTCGTCGAATAAATCACCTTTTTCACTTCTGGATTGTTTGATTCACTATGATTAGACCTGCGGAAATATTAGTTTTGGGTACATAAATCTATATTCTATGTTGAGATTAATATTCGTTTTATTTACTCTTGTCACTTCATTTTCGTTGGTTGCGCAGCTCCAAACACCATCCGATTTTCTCGGATACGATCTTGGAAGTTATTTCTCTCGACATCATCAGGTAGTGGATTACTTTGAGTACGTCGGAGAGAGAAGTGATATGGTCACTGTTAGCGAGTACGGAAGAACAGACGAGAATAGAAAACTCATTACCGCCATTGTTTCGTCGAGTGAGAACATGTCCAACTTGGACGAAATTATGCGAAAGCACGAATTAGGTGAGAACGAGGAGGTTGCTGTAGTTTGGTTGAGTTACAACGTACATGGAAATGAAAGTTCAGGAACCGAAGCAGCCATGCAAACCATCTATGATTTAATAATTGGACATCAGGAATGGTTAGACAATACTGTTGTGATTATGGATCCTTGCTTAAATCCTGATGGAAGGGATCGATATGTGAATTGGTACAATCAATACATGACTTCGCAACTCAATACAAACGGAATTAGCGCGGAACACGATGAACCTTGGCCCTCAGGAAGATTCAATCATTATCTCTACGATCTAAACAGAGATTGGGCATGGTTGACACAAGTAGAAACACAGCAAAGGATTGTCTTGTTTAATAAGTGGATGCCTCATATGCATGCAGATTTCCACGAAATGGGAGCGAACAGTCCTTATTATTTCGCACCTGCAGTAGCACCATTTCATGAGGCTATAACTGATTGGCAGTTGGAGTACCAAAAAGAACTAGGGCGTAATCATGCCAAGTATTTTGATCGAGCAGGATGGAAGTATTTCACGAACGAGGATTTTGACTTGCTCTATCCCGGATTTGGTGATACTTACCCAACATTTAATGGTGCTATTGGTGTTACTTACGAGCAAGGAGGGAGTGGTTATGCAGGGCTCGGAATAGAGTTGAATAACGGCTCAATCCTAACATTAAAGGATAGGGTATTACATCATTATACAGTCGGATTATCAACGGTGGAATTCGCTTCGTTGAATGCCGAGAAGTTGATAAGTGAGTATCAGGATTTTGTAAAAAGCAAGGACTATACCTATTCTTCGTACGTGATTTCGGGTAACCTAGATAAGTTAAAAGCTTTGATCGCATTGATGGATTTACATGATGTACAGTATTCATTTGGTAACGGAGGAAAGGCAAGTGGCTTCGATTTTGCAAGAGGTGAGAATGGATCAACTACTGTATCTAGGGATCATCTAATAATTTCGACAAATCAGAAAAAGGGTACGTTGGTAAATGTACTTTTTGAACCAGATACTAAACTCACCGATTCCTTAACCTATGATATTACAGCTTGGTCTTTGATTTATGCATATGGCCTGGATTGTATTGCCTCAAAATCACTAGTGAGTGGATCAGATGGAGAATTTGACAAGGTAGAACGGCCAACAATTCCACGTGATGTCTATGCATACATGATTCCATGGAATAGCATTTCAGGAGCGCAGGCGTTAGCAATGTTATTGCAAGAAGGAGTGGAAGTGAGATTTGCAGAGAAAGAATTTACAATAGGAGAGTCAACATATGATCCAGGGACACTAATTATAGTCAAGGGTGATAATGAAGAGCTAGATTTGCGCTCGTTGATTCCTGGAATATGTAAAGAAATCGATATTACTTATTCTACTACTATGACGGGAATGGTTGATTCAGGCCGTGATTTTGGTTCGAGTAGTGTTCGTCAAATCCCAATGGTAAAAGTCGGATTGCTAACTAAAAATGGTCGCCCTGAACGTGTCGGTGATGTATGGCATTACTTTGAAGAGGATTTAGGATACCCATTGACATTAGTTGATGATGATAATTTGTCAGCGTCCACATTAGATCAGTTTGATGTATTAATTGTACCAAGTTCAGGGTTTGATCTGTCAATGGGTGAACTCACTAATTGGGTGAGAAAGGGCGGCAAGGTAATCGCAATTGGAAGTGCGCTCTATTCATTTAGCTCCTACGATGAGTTTCAACTGGAATCCAAAGGAGATGGAGGAGACGAGAAAGAAGATGATTATACCAACGCACATATTCCATACGATGCTCAATCACGAGAGTACATCAAGTATGATGTTTTGGGAGCAATCTTTAAGTGTAAATTGGACGAGAGTCATCCGCTTGCTTTTGGATATTCGGATTTATACTTCACGCTGCGCGAAACGAGCACTGCATATAACTGGCTGATGGATGGTGCAAATGTTGCCTACATCGATGAAGGTGCAGAAGCTGAATCAGGATTCGTTGGAAGCGAGGCAAAAGATAGTCAAGCTAAAAGTCTTGTTTTCGGAGTAGACGAAATAGGCCGAGGTAGCATTGTCTATATGGTAGATAATCCAATTTTTAGAGGTTTCTGGGAAAATGGGAAATTGTTCTTCGCAAACGCCGTTTTTCTAGTAAGGTAGTTTCTTAAATCCCGTAATGCCCCCAATAGCGAAAACATACTAGGAGGATGACGTATGAACTCATGTTCAGAGTGAGTATGAGCTTCAAAAATAAGTTCCTTTTTTCCTTTAATTATTCGGTAGTATCCTATAATAATTGGGATTACAGCGATGAGCAGTAAGAATGGAATGTAGGATGTTAGACTAATCAATATTGAGTTGAAGTGGGTAAATGGAACTGAGAAGTAATAGATGTCGATATTAGTCGCTAGTTCATACATTTAAGAAAACAGGGCTAGGAATAGTCTAAAACCGCGCATTTCTTGCGACTTATTGCGGATAGCCGATGAAGCAAAGTATAGAGAAGATACAAGGTAAAAGAAGCCTAAAATTGCCAGTGTTATTCTAATCCATGGGGTATTAAAGGGTGCGATGTAAGTCTTCAATTTTTCAAACTCAGCATTTTTTGGGAAGGGTGTTTTAATGTCGATCGAGTGGTCTCCTTTTGCTAATTCATCTTCCAATTTGAATGGCTTCCCATTGGTACAATTATGGTAGAAGTAGAAAGTTACTTCTAATGTAGATGCATCCCAAATTCCTGTTAGTAGCGTACCATCACCGATTTTATCCCTACAGACATGCATGGTATCAGACATGGCCGTGCAATACGCCCGGTTTGCCTTAGCTCCCTTCTGAAGAAACTCGCTGCCTGATTTATATCTATCAAGTTCTCTTCGCTTTTTTTCATCGGTTATTGAAGGAAAAAAATTCGACAATACATAGCTCGCATTGTTACCAATTTTCAAGGAATACGGTTCAACAATTAAATACCTTCCTGAAGCATCGATGAATATGAATACATCCTCTAGGAAGATGCTATGATCATATTTTGAGAAGTGCTCGTGAACTTCCTCCAACATTTTACAATGATGCAGCACCTGTTTGATAAAGTCGTCTCCATTTTTGATGGATTCGAGGTTCGTTGAATTTCAGTTTTCTTTGAGTGGATGGTAAGATGCAAGTCGTGAAAAGACCAAGCCCTGATCATTCATTCCTGATTGAGCGGCGAATGAATTAGGTCTATTTTTTCTTGATCCAGTATAGCATGCTCCGTACTCTTTCCCTTTTCCATTTTCAAACCATAGCTGAGAGTCGGTACGCCAAGCATCCTCATTGGTCCCAACAAATGTTTTGTTGCTCTCCGTAATTTTTCACATACTACAGGCCTTTGCTTGAGTCCTATTTGCAAGCAGTATAAGCGTCACCAGAAAGCTTCGAAAAATCATCACACAGGGTACATGTAAATTATCAGTATCCTTTTAATGGGATAATTCATCAAAGTAACGTCGGCGTAATCCTCTAAATTGACTAATTCTCAAAATTTAAGACAGTGAATTCCGTTCGTCGATTTTGCTGATGCTGTTCAGGACTGCACTTAACTCCATTCTCACACTCATTGAAAAGTTTCGTCTCACCATATCCTTTTGATTCAAGTCGATCAGATGCAATTCCATTCTTAACAAGATAGTCGACAACTGCTTTCGCTCGTTGTTCTGATAACGTCATGTTGTAAGAGTCAGATCCTTGAGAATCGGTATGTCCACCAAGCTCAATTCTAAGAGAAGGAACATCGGTCATAAGCTTAATGAGTCTATTTAACTCGATTGTTGATTCAGGCCTTAGCGTCGCCTTATTTAGATCGAAGAAAATATTTCGAAGGACAATTTTATTCCCAACAGATAGCTTCTTCAATCTTACGTTCTTTTCAACTTCTTGAAACGCCGCTGTTTTAGGAATATCGAAATTCTCAGAATGGAATAAATATCCTTCCTTCTTAACAGCGATTCCATAGTTTTTACCGGCAGGTAGCGAGACAAGGTACTTTCCTGTTTTACTATTTGATTTAAACGTTGCAATTACCATGTTTGCTTCGTTGTCCACGATCTCTATTTCAGCTTCTAATTTCTCATCCGTCAAGAAGTCTGAGATTGTTCCTTTGAGAATTGTCAATTGCGCATCTTTCACTTCAATAGTTGGAGCAATTACGATTTCTTTTGTCGGAGCTGCAACACTTGCAAGAAGAACATCTTCTGTATTTAGCATCATTGGTTTTTCTTCTCCAAGGAAAGTAATCATATATAGATCTCGAAGCCCCTTTGTGTCGCTATTCATTGAAGTGTAGTAACCATGTTTACCACTCGCTGAAATCACGAAGAAAATATCATCATCGGAAGTATTTACTGGATACCCAAGATTTTGAGGTTCACTCCACGTTTTAGTCGATGCGTCGTATACCGATTTGAAAATGTCGTAACCTCCCATCGATGAGTGACCTTTGGAACTAAAGTAAAGAGTCTTACCATCTGGGTGCATGAAAACGGCCTCCTCTTCATACTTCGTATTAATTACATTCCCAAGACTTTTTACCTCGCCCCATTTTCCTTTCTCATCTAGTTGAGCTACATAAATATCATGCTGTCCGAGTCCGCCAGGTCGATCTGAAACGAAATAAAGTGACCTGCCATCAGGAGAATAAGCAGCAGAGGATTCATGATAGTCTGTATTGATATGCTTCCCAAAAGATTCCGGTTTTGACCAGATATCACCCGTTAGTGTTGACTCAAATAAATCACCTCCATTCTTCTTTCCGAGGTAAATAATGAATTTCTGTCCATCAGCGGAGATACCAGAGTTAGCGTCATGATTTGACGTGTTCACAGGTTCACCAACGTTCTTAGCTTCGCTCCATTCTCCATTCTCATTTTTATAAGATATGTAGATGTCTTCGAAGTTCTCGTTTAAGTTTTTATCAATCTTTCCGCCCGTCGAGTTTGGTCTACGAGCAGTAAATACAATTACCGATTCATCTGCTGATATTGATGCACCATATTCATTATACTCTGTATTTAAACTATTTCCTAAGTTGTCCACGAATACACGAACAGGCTCCTTAATTAGCTTTTTAGCATTGTCGCATTGCTTCATTTTTAAGCGGATTTCTTCCAATTCGTAAGGATCATGTTGCACAACTCGCTGGTATTTGCTGTAAGCGGTGATTGCATTGTCGAATTGATTGTCGAGATGATAGGCAGTTCCTAAATGATAGTATAAATCAGGCGGAGCTGCTGCCGCATTGAGTTCGAGCGATCTTTCAAGAAAAGGCAATGCTTTGTATTTGTAAATTGAGCTCATGTAACAAACCCCCAATTTGTAATTTAGTCCAGAGTTATTCGGGTTAAATGTTTGGGTCTTTTCATAGAAAGGGATCGCATCTTTATAGTGCACAGTTCCCATTTCAAAATGAGCATCTCCTTCTTTGAGTTGTTTCTTCGCTTCTTTAAGTTCATCCTTCTTATCACCGAAAGCACTTTTATCAAAAGGGACATCTTGGCTCCATGCAGTACTCGTGAATATGATTGATAGTATAAGTAATATATTTTTCATCGTCCTAGTATCTTATTTACAATCTCCAATATGTTGTTGTGCAGACTTAACTCCTAACTCAATGGCTTTGTTCCAGTCTGTACATGCACCGCTATCATCACGAAGAAGCTCTCTAGCATTTCCGCGATTTAAATAAGCAAAACCATAGTTTGAATTTAAACCAATCGCTTTCGTGCAATCATCAATGCATCCCTTGTAGTCTTGTAATTTGAATTTGGCAGCCGCCCGGTTATTGTATGCAAAAGCGTAATCTTTTTTCAAACTAATTGCCTTTGTGAAATCTTGCATGGCACCCTTAAAGTCTCCATCGTCATACTTAGCTGAGCCACGATTATTGTAGGCCATATGATTTTTTCCAACTAAACTTATTGCAGTAGAATAGGATTTTATAGCTCCTTTTAAATCTCCTGAACGGCGCAAGGCGCTACCAAGGTTGTTATGTGCAAATACCAATGAATTGTCAATGATCAGTGCCCTTTTATAATCGCTAATTGCTCCGGCATAATCCTCTAGCTGTCTTTTGGCACTTGCTCGGTCATTGTATGCATGCGCATAAGTTTTATTGAGCTCGATTGCTTTCGAATAACTGTTAATGGCTTCCTGGTAATCACCTTTTCCGAATTGAATGGCTCCCATGTAGTAATGTGGTTTATCACTTGTTGGGTCTGCTTCAATAGCCGAACCTAAGTCTCCCTCAGCTTTATCATGACTTCCAAGCTCCATATAGCAGCGTGCTCTTAGGAAATATGCAGTTTTCTTATTCTCGGGGTCGTTTAGTGATACATTGTAGTCACTGATCGCTTTACTATAATCTTTCTGTTCCATGTAAACGGATCCGCGATTGAGGTATGCACTATGAAAGCCTTTTCTTAATTCAATTGCTTTTGAGAAGTCGGCAAGAGCCCCGTCAAAATTTTTCGCTTTGAATTTCGTTATTCCGCTGTTGTAGAGTTTGCCAGCTTCAAGACTGTCACTATTTAAGATTATAGCTTCAACAGTATCGGCTTGTGCACTTGAATACTGACAAAATGCCAATAGACAAATTGTAGCAATGATAATTTGTTTCATGTGTAGATTTGTTTTCGGACATGAAAATACGACTTTTTTTGAGAGCGATAGAATTGAAGAGCCAGCATGTTTCTTAGAGTGAGCTAACACCTTGGGACAAAAAAAGATCCATAGTGGGATTAAGCTTCCCACTTATAATTACCTCTTATTTAACTTCATGAAAATCAATTTATATAAAGTTATTCCATTGGTGCGATGAAGATTGCGTCATCTTGCCATCAATTTGATCGATTACTGTTTCAATTAATTCGATTCCAAACCCACCCTTTTTATTAGAGTCGACTCCTGAGCCATTGTCTTTATGTACCAGCTTAAATCATCGATTGAATCTAAGGACTTAAATATCATAATTCTTACGAGCAAAAAAATAACCCTTTGCAATTACTTGAATTACAAAGGGCTTCTTCTTTTTTGAGTTGTCCCACCAGGGCGACTGAATTAACTCCTAATGCCTTTATATTGTTGAATACAGTTCCTTTTGGTAGCAATATGGGATAATTAATCAATTCTCAATTTGAGTCCAGAATTTGTGATGACATTCTGTTAAAGTACAAAACCACGTAAAACTACGCGGTGTGGTACTTCTACATTTCGCTGCTGTTCTTCGAATAATTTATTAGCATCCAGTATAGATACCTATACTCCATAAAGTTTCGGTGGATTTTAAAACCTAAGGCTTAACCAGCTTCAGCGAAGTTGTTTTTTCCGTTGTTCGAATAAGAACAGAATGCATTCCCGAAGGATAATTTTCAATAGAATACGTCTTTAAAATAGTCTCTTTCGCCCCAAAAATCATTTCCGATTCAAGTACTCTACCAAGAATGTCCCTGATTTCTATCTCCAGGTCTTGCGAATATTTAAGATCAACTGTAACCGTGAAGCCACCATTAAAAATAGATCCTCCTTCAAAATCTATTGGAAGTGTTGCGGTTTGAGTATCAATTCCAAAGCCAATGAGAAGAGTAATAATGAATAGTAGAGCGTTTTATTCTTCTCCCTTATAATAATTTTCTGCGTTTCGAGTCTCAAATAACATTGTTCTCCAAATAGGAAACCTCATTTGCTCACGCAGTGATAGTTGCTCCCATTTTTTTGATCCGAATCTTTCTTTTCTAGATTTATTGATTCGTATGAAGGTGTGTTTGAAAGTACGCATGGTATTGACTACTTTAAATGTTATGCTGGTGAATATGTTGTATCAGGTCTAAAATTTTGAACGAATATCCCCATTCATTATCGTACCAAGAAACAACTTTTACAAAGGTGTCATTAAGAGCCATTCCCGCATTAGCATCAAAGATGGAAGTTCTTGAATCGCCTAGAAAGTCGGAAGAAACAACAGGCTCTTCTGTATATCCTAGAACACCTTTTAAATTCGTTTCAGAAGCCTCCTTCATTACCTTTTTAATTTCTTCGTAGGTTGCAGCTGTTTTAAGGTTAACCGTAAGGTCGACAACAGAAATGTTTGGAGTGGGAACTCTAAAAGCCATTCCTGTCAATTTGCCATTTAATTCTGGTATAACTCTACCTACGGCTTTTGCTGCTCCAGTAGAAGAAGGAATTATATTCTGGCCAGCACCACGGCCTCCACGCCAATCTTTATTAGAGATTCCGTCCACAGTATTCTGGGTTGCTGTAGTTGCGTGAATTGTAGTCATCAAACCGTCTTTAATACCGAAGGCGTCGTTCAAGACTTTAGCTATTGGAGCTAGGCAATTTGTTG
>Ga0208973_1001382_pt1 | contig 10705 bp, 10 predicted proteins | sample AOAMet_66_BLW_10_2_FD_188233 | JGI IMG/M metagenome (GOLD analysis project Ga0208973, IMG submission 188233) | Ammonia-oxidizing marine microbial communities from Monterey Bay, California, USA - CAN11_66_BLW_10 (SPAdes) | ecosystem: Environmental > Aquatic > Marine > Intertidal zone | place...
CAAAACCAATAAGAGTAAAACAAACACAAAGACGTAAATCGAGCAGAAGCCCCAAACCGCTTCCATCACGTTGTCCGCCATCACCCGATGACTGATTTTAATTGGGAAAATGGCATTCGGATGAATGAGCCGATGAATTTCGCGTAAACCTTGTTTATACAACAAAAGGACGCGAATCACTTTTAAGCCCCCTCCGGTCGAGCCAGCGCACGCGCCAACGAAGGCGCCCAAGATCAGTAAGTAAGGCACGATGTTGGGCCAATCCGCGAAGTTGTCGGTGACAAATCCGGTCGTTGTGAGCATTGACACCACGTGAAAAGCGGCTAACCGGAAGCTCTGCCAACCATCATCGCTCGATCCAGCAAGGATTGTCGTGGCGATCAAAATGGCGATCAGTATAAAGACAAAGAAACTGCGCACCTCTTCATCCCGCCAATAGGACCGTAGCGAACGATCGCGATAACAAAAGAAATGCAACGCAAAATTCAAAGAGGACAACAGCATAAAGATGATGGCAACAATTTCGATTGCCGGTGAATCAAAGTGGCCTAAGCTGGCATCGAAGGTCGAAAACCCCCCGATCGCAACGGTTGAAAAACTGTGGCAGAGCGCTTGGAAAAAACTCATTCCCGCAACCCAATACCCGAGACAGCAGGCGATGGTTAAAGACAGATAAATTGACCATAGCGCCATGGCGGTCTGTTTAATTCGTGGCGTGAGTTTACTATCTTTTACTGGGCCAGGCGTTTCCGTTCGATACAGCTGCATGCCGCCAATGCCCAGCATCGGCAGAACGGCGACCGCCAAAACAATGATGCCCATGCCTCCTAGCCACTGGAGCTGTTGCCGGTAGTATAAAAGCGATTGGGGAAGTGATTCCAAGCCGACCATGACGGTGGCGCCCGTGGTGGTTAGTCCAGAGAAGGACTCGAATAAGGCGTCGACCAACGATAAAGCGGTATTGGGCGAGTCTGTAAAGGGCAGCGCGCTGAAGCAGCCGAGCGTGATGTAACAGAGCACCGTCACTAAAAAGCCATCTTTTGTACGAAGTGCTTCGGTAAACCGTCGAAACAGCAACCAAAGACTGAAGCCGCTTGCGAAAATGACGGCCGCGGCTTTGATAAAAATTGCGTGCGCACCATCTTGATAAAAAACCGAGACAAACAACGGCGGCAACATCGTCGCGCTGAAAAACATGAGCAGCCCGCCGACAATTCGAAAGGTAACGCCCAGGCGCACGACTAAAAGAAACTCACAGGGGCTTGGAAGAGCGCCTCCACTTCCCTTAGCCGACTTTTGTCGACCAGAAAGAGGATAAAGTGATCGTCAGCTTCAACGACAACGTTGTCGTGGGCAATGATGACCCGATCACCTCTGACGAGCGCGCCGACACTAGTTCCGCGAGGTAGTCTTAACTCGCCCAACGTTCTGCCGATCACTTTAGAGGTTTGTTGATCGCCATGTGCAATGGCTTCAATGGCTTCCGCAGCGCCCCGGCGTAGCGGGTGCACTCGCACAACGTCACCGCGCCGAACGTGCGTCAAAATGGCGCCAAGGGTTGCTAGTTGCGGCGATATTGCGATGTCGATGTCTTGGCCCTCAATGAGGTCGACGTAAGCCGGGTTGTTAATGAGTGTTAACACTTTTCGCGCACCCAAGCTCTTCGCCAACATAGACGACATGATATTGGCCTCATCGTCGTTGGTGATCGCGCAGAAAACGTCGGTATCTTCAATGTTCTCCTCAAGCAACAGTTCCCGGTCTGACGCATTACCATGCAACACAATGCTCCGCTCAAGGGATTCTGATAGGGCAAAACAACGGTTGCGGTTTTGCTCAATAATTCGAACGCCGTACCGGCTTTCAAGCTGAATCGCGAGGTTTTCGCCGATATGTCCGCCACCAGCGATAATAATGCGCCGATTAGGCCGTTCATGTTGTCGCAGCTCATTCATAATGCTTTGGATGTTTTCGGCGGCCGCAATGAAAAACACTTCGTCGTTCTCCGCAATAACGGTTTCGCCTTCTGGCACGATGGGTCGGTCGCCTCGAAAGATGGCCGCGACGCGCGTATCAGCTTCGGGAAGCAGCGTGCGGATGGTTTTTAGAGCTTGGTTCACAAGCGGGCTGTCGGCTTCGATTCTGAGGCCCACCAATTTCACCTGACCGCTCGCGAAGTCCATGACTTGCAACGCACCGGGGTTGTCTATCAGTCGCTTAATATCGTGAGTAATAATTTCTTCTGGGTTGACGATATGATCGACTGGCATCGCGTCGTCCCGAAAAATGCCGCCGCCGGTGAGGTACGCTCGGCTGCGAATTCGGGCAATCTTGGTGGGCGTATGGAACGCGGTATAGGCCACTTGGCACGCGACCATATTGATTTCATCAGAGTTTGTGACGGCGATGAGCATGTCGGCGTCTTCCGCGCCAGCTTGCTTGAGCACAGGCGGATGCGAAGCTTGTCCGCAGATCGTTTGAATATCGTATCGATCCTGAAGCTCCCGGAGCTTTTCTGGATCTGTATCGACGACGGTGATATCGCTCGCTTCTTTGACCAGGTTTTGAGCCAAGCTTGCGCCGACCTGACCTGCGCCCAAGATGATAATTTTCATAATCCGGGACTCATTTTTCTGACGTGCGCGTAATAAAAACCATCGTGCACACCCTTCGTTGGCAGCAACTGTACGCCGATTGATCTTGGAACGCCAACGGCCGGTAATGCAAGCGTTTCAACATCATGATGGTTGGCTAAGAACCAGACAAGATTGTCCTCATTCTCTTCGCTAAAGATTGAGCAGGTGACGTACAGAAGACTGCCGCCAGGACGAAGTAGTGACCAGCACTGAGTTAGTAACTGCCTTTGGGTTTCGATGAGCGTTGCCAGATCCTCTGGCCGTCGAAGGAGTTTAATGTCTGGATGTCGACGAATGACGCCGCTGGCGGAACACGGGGTGTCGAGGAGAATCTGATCAAAGGTGCCGAGTTCGGGCTGGGGCCTTGCCAGATCCAAGCAGCGAAGATCGGCGGTTGCACCCAAGCGCGTAAAGTTTTCTGAAACGCGGGTGAGCCGGTCTGGATCAATATCAACGGAAACCAGGTCGAGGGTCGGCACGAGCTCCAATAAATGACAGCTTTTACTGCCCGGCGCACTGCAAGCATCTAAGACGCGTTGAAAGGGTTTGGGCTGCAATAGTTGTGCTGCGAGTTGGGCGCCAGAATCTTGCACACTCACACAGCCCTCATCAAAGCCTGGCAAGTCGCTTACCGCGACCGCTTGATCCAGGATCAGTCCGTCCCGACTCAAGCGGCAGGGTGTTGCGATGAGGCCCTTGGCAGCCAGCAGGCTTTGGTACGCGTCGCGCGTCTGTTTTGCGGCATTCACTCTCAAAATCATGGGAGCCGGATCATTGTTTGCAACGATGATGTCAGCTTTTTGGCCTGGCCAGTCCGCCTGAATGCGATCGAGTATCCACAACGGATGGTTTGTCAGTGCAACTTCGCTGTGTATCTCATTAATTACTGCTTGCCGGGTTCGTTGAAAGGTTCTTAGAGAGGCGTTGACCAGTCCTTTAGCCCAGGGTTTTTTCAGCTTTTTGGTGGTTTCAACAGCGGCGTTGACACTGGTATAGATGGGCTGGTTCAGGAACTCTGTGGCGCTGATGCCTAAGATCAGTAAAAGCTTGAGGTCTTGATGTTTTTTCTGCAGAGGCTTGTCTAAGATCGTTTGCACAACGCTGTCGAGCCAGAAAAAGTGTCGTAAGGTCGTTTGAACTAAAAACCGGCCTAGGGGGTCCAGTGCTTGTCCGTTGTATGCATGCCCATGAAGGACTGTTTGCGAGAGCACCGTCACTTCATTGATAAAATCTCTCATTTATTCGAACCGCTCGCCGGGGTCGAGTAGACTTGTTTGTAGGTTTTTCAAGTTCGCGCCCTGAACAATCGTGCCCTTTCCGGTCGGTGATTGCAGCTGGGTAATGTAGAGCTGTCCTTCACCGCATTGAACGCGGATCCCCGCCTTGGACCTTTCAAGGATGGTGCCAGACGCAGGGATTGGCGCTGCATCGTTTAACTGGCTCGGCGCAACCACAGCGCCATAACATCGAAACCGTGTTTCGCCTTGGGTCGTAAAGGCAACTGGGTCTGGCACAAACGCCCTGATGTGTCGGCAGATTAGCGCGCTGCTCATAGACCAGTCGATTTTTGCTTCTGCTTTCAAAATTTTGTGCGCATAAGTCACGCCCGCTGCTGGTTGGGGATCGGCTACCAAGCCGGTCTGGGCAATTGTTTCGACCGTGTCAAGGAGCGCTTCTCGGCCTACGCGTGCCAATTTTTTGAACAGGCTGTGACTGGTTTCGTCCGAGCTGATGCTGCACGGCCGGATGCTAATGATCGGTCCGGTATCCAAACCCTCTGCCATCTTCATGATGGTCACACCGCTCGTTTGGTCGCCGGCCAGAATAGCGCGCTGCACGGGTGCGGCGCCGCGCCAACGTGGGAGCAGTGATGCGTGAACGTTGATCGGGCCAATACGCGGAAGCGCCAAAACCGCTGGCTTCAGAATCTGACCATAGGCGACAACGATCAATAGGTCGAAAGCGAACCCCGCCAAGTGTTTGGCTTGAAGGCGTGTGGGCTGCAGCACGGTGAGCCCTGCCATAAGCGCACGGTGTTTAACGGGGGAGGCAATTAGTTTTTTGCCGCGCTTGCCCGGTCGGTCTGGCTGGGTCACAACCGCTACGACATCAATATCTGGATGCTCAATCAAGCCTTGCAAGTGTTCGACTGCGAATTCTGGCGTCCCCGCAAACAGTACCCGCATCATGGTCGTTGCAGCTTTTGTTGCTTCAACAGTTTTTTCCTCAGTAATTGCCGCTTGGCGGGAGACAAGTAATCGACAAAGAGCTTGCCGTTGAGATGATCCATTTCATGCTGAATACAAATGGCCAATAACCCATCAGCCTTAAGCTGAAAGACTTGACCATCCTGATCAAGCGCCTCGACTAAAATAGTTTCGTGTCGAAACACGCTCTCGTAGAACCCGGGCACGGACAAGCAGCCTTCTTGCGTTTCAATGTTGCCCTCACCGTCAATCAGCTTCGGATTGATGAAGACAAGTGGTGATTGATGGTCTTCTGAAATATCACAAACTATCAGCCTAAGATGCACGTTTACCTGCGTGGCGGCCAAGCCGATCCCGGGCGCGTGGTACATGGTGGCAAGCATTTGCTCGGCCAATGTCGCGATGTCGCGCGTTACCGTTTGGATCGGTGCCGCCTTTGTTCGGAGCCGTACATCGGGGAATTCCAAAATGGTTAATAGCGGTGTTGTCATAAATCGATCAAATTATTTTGTTGGGATTTGTCATGTCGAGTGGCGTGTTTGCACGTTATGATATCGTAAACCTACGATTAATCAGCTCGGTTGGCATTCGTCGCAAATTGTACCGCGAAATGCAAAAGGAAATCGCATATGTTCACAGCACGTAAGGTCTCCGGCGCTTCATGGCTCCTTTTATGTCTGACACTGCTCGTGCCGCTCGCCCCGCTGCAGGCGATGGAGATGAGAGCAAATGCGCCAGAGGAATATGTCGTTAAGACGGGTGACACGCTTTGGGATATCGCGTCGGTCTATTTGACGGAGGCTTGGCAGTGGCCAAAAATTTGGGCACTTAATTCCGATATTGCCAACCCACACCTGATCTACCCGGGTGATGAGATTTCTCTGGTGATGATCGATGGGCAGCCGCGTTTAAGATTACAGCGAGGGGAACGGGTTGATCCCGGGGTGGTCAAGCGAGTCCCTAGCATCCGGAGAACCAATGCGGTGGCGATCCCAGCTGTGTCGCTTGATCAAATCGAGTCCTGGCTGGCGAAAGTCAAAATGGTGGACGCAGCAGTCTTTGAGCGGTTGCCGTACATTCTTGCGGGTATTGATGGTAAGACCTTGCTGAAAACCGGAGATCAAGTTTATGTGAAGGGTGCGCTAACACCGGGGATATCTTCTTTTAAGATATACCAATCGGGGCAGCGATATTTGGATCCGGTGACGGGCGCATTGATCGGTCTCGAAGCCCAAGAAGTGGGTCAGGCCAGGCTATTGTCTGAGCAAGCTGGCCTTGCGACTTTGAAAATTATAACGGTTACGGAAGAGGTTACGCCCGGCGACCGCCTCATGGTTGCTGAGGGCCTCGATCTTGATGCAACCTTGTTTCCGCAGCCACCAGAAAACGCCGTGTCAGGACAAATTATTGGCCTGAGATCAGACGGCACCATTGCCGCTGCGCATTCCGTCGTTACCATCGATCTTGGATTGACTGATGGCCTGGCAGTCGGCAATCTGCTTTCGGTTGCTAGCCCCGGCGAGCGTGTGAAGGATCCTGTGACAGGCAAGGCTGTGACGTTGCCGGATCAAACGATTGGACAGCTCTTGGTTTACCAAACGTTGGATCAAATTGCGTACGCGCTGGTTCTGAAAACGACGGCGGCTGTGAAAATCGGATTTCTCGCACAAAGCCCCTAGGTCTTACTTGCGAAAGCTGGGCGCGATCGGCCATCGGCTGACGCCTGATTCAAAGCTAACATCGCGGTCATTATAAACAGTTGACCTGCCGATGATGCCTCTGAAGCCCTTTTTGAACCCCTCAACGCAACGGCTAAACCAAAATAGATTGCCGCGTTGTCTTAAGGAGATTCCAGGCCCGCCATTGCATTTGTATTGTGTGGGTCAAATGGATCTGTGTCTCGGACCAAAAATCGCAATGGTTGGCAGCCGCGCGGCCTCTTGGCATGGTTTGCAGTTTGCTGAGCAATTAGCTGGTCAATTAGCGGCGCTGGGGTTTGTTGTAGTGAGCGGCCTCGCGCGGGGTATTGATGCGGCTAGCCATCGCGGAGCCCTAGCCGTGGGCGGTAAAACGATTGCCGTCTTGGGTCAGGGTTGCGATGTGGTCTACCCGAAGCAAAACCAGGCGCTGTACGAACAGATTGTCCGTCATGGCCTACTTGTGTCGGAATATCCGGATGGCACGGAACCGAAGCCCTACCACTTCCCAGCCCGAAATCGAATTATAACGGGCCTGTGCGACGCTCTGATCGTGGTCGAAGCTCGCACGCGCAGCGGTTCTTTGATTTCAGCCAAGTCGGCTCTTGCGCAAGGCCGTGAGGTGTTTGCGGTGCCGGGCCCGGTAGTTGCTGGTGCGGCGTCAGGGTGTCATGAGTTAATCCGTGAGGGCGCTCACCTCATGGATTCGATTACGGACTTGTACCGGGAAATGCCGAACCTTTTTCGACATATTCAGTCAGCAGAGGCCGCGTTGCCTATACCAGGCGAGCCTGCTGGGCAGGTTGTCACGGATAACCATCAAGCGCTGCTGGCGCTGCTTACGGCGGGCCCTATGGTCTTTTCGGATTTGCTCGCCAACTTCGATGGAACAATCGAGTGCTTGGCGGCGGCACTGGCGCATCTCGAACTTTCCGGTCAGATTGAGCACCTTGGGATGCTTTACCAACTCAGAGTAAGCTGATTAGCAGCGTTGCCGGCCCTAGGTTTCGTCGCGATACCGCCTGATTTTCGTGTTTTGATGTCCCTTTTCCCGTTTTCGGCCCCTCTGGCGTGCTGATTGATAAAGGAATGCTTATAATCTTTGTCTCGAAAGTTGGAGATAACGCATGGAAAAGAAATTTGTAGCGATCTTAATGGGTTCGGATTCAGACCTACCGGTAATGGATGCGGCGGTCGAGATTCTCAAGCGGTTTGGCGTAGCCCTGGAGGTCAAGGTGACCTCAGCACATCGCACACCGGCGGAAACCCAGGCTTATGTTCAAAGCGCTGAGGCGCGTGGTTGTCAGGCCTTCATCGCAGGGGCCGGCATGGCAGCACATTTAGCCGGTGCGATTGCGGCGCAAACCACTCGGCCTGTCATTGGCGTGCCGATTGATGCCGGTCCTTTGCAGGGCTTTGATGCGTTATTGTCAACGGTACAAATGCCGGGCGGCATTCCGGTGGCAACGGTCGCGATTGGTAAAGCCGGTGCAAAAAATGCCGGATATTTAGCCGTTCAGATGATGGCACTGTCGGATCCCAGCCTTGCCGAGGCCCTGCAGGGTGAGCGACTTGAGAATGCGCAGGCAATCTTAGAAAAATCCGCAGCAATTGGACAACGCTACCTTTGATACGCGCTCAGACCGGGGGCTGCAATCGGCAAGCGCTTTTATCCGGCGCGGTAATTGCCTATCCGACGGAGGGGGTCTGGGGCTTGGGCTGTTCGCCGGCTTGCGAGCAAGCGGTTATGCGCATTTTGCGCATCAAGCAGCGGTCGGTGAAACAAGGCCTCATTCTTGTGGCCGGATCGATTGATCAGTTTGCGCCGTTTTTAGAGGGTCTGAATCAAGATCAACTTCAGCGATTACAGCTGTCTTGGCCCGGTCCAGTTACCTTCTTAGTACCGGATCGTGGGGTGAGTCCGGATTTTATTCGGGGGGATCACGTAACGGTTGCATTGCGCGTTTCTGCCCACCCGGTTGTGCAGTCTCTGTGCCAAATGCTCGGAGGACCAATGGTTTCGACCTCGGCGAATCGATCGGGCGAGCCGGCAGCCATATCTGAGTCAGCGGTTGCCGAGCAGTTTGCCGGTGAAGTCGACTTTATTGTCCCTGGCGCGCTGGGCGGACAGGCGGGTCCAAGTGAAATTATTGATCTGGTTACAGGCCAAGTGCTTCGGCCCCAGGGGGCGAGATGATTAACCTTGCCGTACTGGGCAACCCCATTGCGCACAGCCGATCGCCTGAGATCCATGGCTTGTTTGCGCAGCAATTCGGGATGGCTTTGAATTATCAAAAAGTATTGGTTTCGGAGCATGGTCTCGCCGAGGCAGTGGCCGAATTGGTCCGCCAAGGCGTACGAGGGTGTAATATTACGGTCCCGTTTAAGTCGCAAGCACGGGCCCTGTGCGACGAGGTAAAAGGAGACGCCATCGGTCTGGGGGTGATTAATACGCTTGATTTCACGCCCAATGGTACGGTTTATGGTTACAACACCGATGCCCAGGGGCTGATTACAGATCTTAAAGACCATCTTGAGCAGTCAATTCAAGACCGCAGGGTGCTCTTGATTGGCGCTGGCGGTGCGGCTCAGGGGGTGGTGCCGGCGTTGCTCCGAGAAGGACCGGAGACGTTGCATGTTTGGAACCGCACGCCCCAGCGGGCTGAGCAATTAGTTCAATTGGTGCCCAGCTCGGAGCTCGAGGCGAAAACCCTTGAGCAGCTAGATGAGCAATACGATCTGATTATCAACGCGAGTGCGGCGGGTCTTCAAGGCAGTGCGCCGGATCTGCCCCGCCGAGTTATTGGGCCCAACTCCTTTTGTTATGATCTGAGCTATAGCGACTCTGAAACCCCTTTTTTACGGTGGGCCTCCGGCTTGGGGGCAACGCATCGGGCAGACGGATTCGGGATGTTAATTGAACAAGCCGCTGCCGCCTTTCACATTTGGTTTGGATTGTTGCCGGATACACAAGTGGTTCGCACAGAGATACTGAGTTAAACCAAGCCCGTAAGGAGGTGGCCGTTGAATGCGTTACTTTTAAAAAGCTCATTTCCTGATTTTGATTCAATTTCGGCTGAGCACGTGGTGCCGGCCATTGAGGCCATTTTAAAAGCCAATCGGTCTGAATTGGCTTCCATTAAGGTTGGGGCTGAGGGCGCTGATCTGGTTCAGGCTTTTCATGCACTAGAACGTCTTAGTGCCCGGTTAAATGATGCCTGGGCGCCCATAGCGCATTTAAATGCGGTTATGAGCCATGATGCGTTAAGGACAGCTTATAACACGTGCTTGCCCTTGCTGAGTGCCTACGAAACCGAGCTTGGCCAAGATCGAGACTTGCTCGAAATTTATGAGGCAATTGCGGCCCAACAAACGGCCCTGCAGTTGTCCCGCGCCGAATGTAAAGCCGTCGCCAATGCCTTACGGGATTTCCGATTGTCGGGTGTGGCCTTAAGCGACGACGACCGAAAGCGTTACGGCGAACTCAAGCAACGACTCAGCGAGCAGACCAGCCTATTCTCGGAGCATATCTTGGATGCCACGGACGCCTGGGAGAAGGTGATCAAAGATGAGGCGGAGTTGGATGGGCTCCCAGAAACCGCCATTGCGCTGGCAAGACAAGCAGCAGAAGCAAAAGGCTATGGCGGCTATCTCCTGGATCTGAGCAGCCCAAGTTATTCATCGGTGATGACCCATGCAACAGATCGAGGTTTGCGGCGAGCGGTTTATGAAGCCTACACGACACGGGCGTCTGAACTGGGTCCCCAGGCGGGTCAATTTGACAACACCGCTTTGATACAAACAATTTTAGAAGATCGGCTTGCGCTTGCAAAATTGTTGGGATTTGGACAATTTTCCGAACTGAGTCTTGCGACCAAAATGGCAGAGAACCCGGCCGCCGTGATGACCTTTTTAACGGATCTCAGTAATCATTCGAAAGTGGTGGCTGAGCAGGATTTTGACGAGATTGCTTGCTTTGGGTCCGAGGCTTTGGGGTTGTCCTCGATTCAGCCTTGGGACGTGGCTTATTGCGCCGATCGATTGAAACGGCATCAATTTGATTTGTCGGATGAGGACCTCAGGCCGTATTTTCCAGCTCAGAAAGTCATCGATGGCTTATTCGAGATTGTTCAAAGAATCTTTGGCGTTGAAGTTACCCCGGTGA
>Ga0208973_1001426_pt1 | contig 10477 bp, 12 predicted proteins | sample AOAMet_66_BLW_10_2_FD_188233 | JGI IMG/M metagenome (GOLD analysis project Ga0208973, IMG submission 188233) | Ammonia-oxidizing marine microbial communities from Monterey Bay, California, USA - CAN11_66_BLW_10 (SPAdes) | ecosystem: Environmental > Aquatic > Marine > Intertidal zone | place...
GAAGGTTACCTGATCTGAGCCGCGTCGAGGAAGCGCCTGTCGTTGGCATTGCGATAACGGGCTCCGTCTCTGAGTCGTAGGGCCCGCTGCCTGGCCAGTGCATTACATGTCAAACATTGGTGGCACGTGGAGCGGGTCCTGATCACCCGCTCTGTTTCTGATCCTCATTTAGGGTAAACCGGTTCTCTGAGCGACCATCATAGTTGAAGCCTGCGCTCAGCCTCGCGACCGATCGCTATCGGTTTAATCCTGCGCATTGAGGTGGAACTGCTCAAACTCTGCTTCAAACGACAGTCGGCCCGGGTCTTCAATATGGTCGATATAGAGTTTTCCGATGAGATGATCGAACTCGTGTTGGACAACGGTTGCGGCAAAGCCGTTAAAACAGCGTTGCTGGGCACAACCGCCGGCGTCCAAATAGTCAACCTGAATAGACTGAGGCCGGTTGACGAACCCGCGTAAGCCCGGCACAGACAAGCATCCTTCCCAATAGCCTTTGGTTTCTGCGTTTAAAACCGTCACCCGGGGGTTCACAAAAACACTGAATTCAACGGCACCCAAATCCCCATAGCGCGAGGGGCCCTCGTCGATTTCGATGATGGCCACCTGGACCATGTCATTGATTTGAGGCGCGGCTAACCCGATGCCACCCGCATCGTGAAGGGTGTCACGCATGTCTTGGATCAAGTCACGAAAGCGGGGCGTGTTGATCTCCTTTTCAGGAAAGGGCGCAGCGGGCGTTCGTAGGCTTGGATGGCCCATACGAATAATGGTTTTGATAGTCATAGTAGCTCCAGAGGGTGAACGATCAAAGGTCTTCAATGCAGCGCTTCGCGCGGGTTATCTGGTTTTGATTTGGAAGGTTTCTTCCGGTGTTAAAACATAGTCCAGCGGGATATCCCATGGGTTGGTGGAAAATGAGCATTGCTGAAAGCTGTGGGCGAGTCCGATTAAGATTGGCCTTTTGGGCTCGGCCAAACAGCCCGCAAGGGTCCGGTCATAGTAGCCGCCGCCCATGCCCAATCGCGCGCCGTTTTGGTTAAAGCCGACCAGGGGCATAAAGAGGGCGTCATGTTGCAGCAAAGGGACCTCGCTTTGGGCATCCTGGATAGGTTCTAGGATTTTGTAGCGATTAGGATGAAAGCGGGTGGTTGGGCCAATGCGAGAAAATGTTAAGGATTGGTTCGAGACAATGGGTAACGTGCAGATGAGGCCAAGAACCAGGGCTTCTCGCAGGATCGGTAAGCCGGACAACTCGCCGTCGTTTGGCCAGTAGGCGCCCAGGGTTCGAAAATTACGACTCGCAATCAGCAGGCCTGCGGACTGCGCAACGGCCTCTGCCGCCCGTTGTTGTGCAGCTTGGGTGAGGCCTCGGCGCTGACTGCGCAGGGTCTTTCTACTCACTTGGACCAAGGTGTCCAATCTCCTTGCTGTTTTTGATAGATCAGGTCTTCAAAGCTTGAATGGTCGTGATAACCATGGTCGTGCTCGAACGGATGACGCCCCAAGTTGCCGCTGTCTGAAAGGCCCTTGAACCCTGCGGTTCAAGACGGTGGTCTCCAACGACCCGAAGGCTCCCCGCAAAACGGATATGCGCACAAGTATCGAAAAAAGACCCCCTAGCGGTCGCTTAAAGGGTCGAGGACATATCGACTGGCAAACAACCCAGGGCGCTCGATTAGTATAACAGTCTAGGGATAAAAGGCGCGACGGATTGTGCGCCAATACGGGTTAGAGGTTGCTGGCCTTTAAGGTCTGGATCAAGGCGTCAACACGCTGCTCGCTGTGTTTAAGCACTTCGTGATTATCCACAAGCGATAGCTGTGAGTTTTGATGTTCTCGGTCTACGGACAAGAAATCGTTCGTAATGTTCAATGCGGCCATGACGGCAAGACGGTCTAAGCCGAGCACGCTGCCGGACTTCTTAATCTCGCGCATCTTTTGATCCAGGTAGAAAGCCGAATCTCTGAGCGCTTGAACCTCATCGGCAGGGCAGCTGACTTGGTAGTCTTTATCAAAAATAGAAACGGTTATGGTTTCAGACGTCGCCATCTTAGTCTTGCTCCAGAGATTTAAGTCGAAGAATCATGCCCTCAACTTTGCTTTTAACGGCTACATTACGTTCAAGGAGCTGTGCGCGTTCCTGAGTGAGACGTTGATTGTCTGAACTGAGCTGTTGTTGCTTTGAAAGCAAAGCCTCGCAGAGTTGGGTCAGTTCGTCGAGTTTGGTTTCCAGGTCAGTCGGGCTCAAGATGGCCTCCTTAGCGAATCCGTTAATATATAGGTCGGTTAGGACTAAGGTCAATTCAAAGCCAGCGCTGAGATGGTTGATCCTCGCCAGGAACAGGACTTTCTCATACAATAGGGTCGCGGATAATGGACAACCTTCGGTGACCGACTCTATTACAGACTTATTGAAAGCGGCAGGCAGTGATTGTGGGCCCGCAGAATTTCATGGCCAGATCGTCGCGCATGCCGCGCTGGCTGATAGGCGTCAAAAAAAGCTCCCGCAACAGACGGTCGCAGATTGGCTTGCGCTGACCTCGGTCAGCCAAGATTTGATGCAGGTCACTGCTGAGCTGCATCAGGCGGCGGTTGAAAGTTTAGAAGAATTTTCGGATTTTGATTTGACGCTCCTCTTGCCGGACGACGATGCGCCAATGGATGAGCGGTTTTCTGAATTGACCTGTTGGTGTAGCGGATTCTTACATGGGCTGGGCGTGGCGCAGCACGCCGAAGGCTTGTTGGCGCAGCCTGATATTCGAGAAATGCTCGAGGATCTTGCTGCAATCGCTCGGTCGTTGGCCCCAGTTCCCGACTCCGAAGACAATGAAAGCGATTTTATGGAGATCCTTGAATACATTCGCGTGGTGGTTTTGACGATCGCGATGGACGCGGAACCCAGCCCAAGCAGGCCCGCCTAGCATGAAGTCGAGCTTGTGAGCTGCCCAGTTGGTCAGGAGCCTTCCCATGGCGCAATATGATTTTGTCATTGCTGGCGCCGGCCTCGTTGGACTCTCGGCGGCCTTGGCGTTAACGCGCCAAGGGTTAAAGGGCCTGATCTTTGATCACGGGTTAGCGCCAAGTGGTGCCAGTGCAACAACTCAGGTTCTGGGGCTTGACCGATCCCCTAGGGTGAGCGCCATCAATCCCGTCTCGGTCAACTTTCTCACACAATTGGGGGTTGACCCGGCGTTTTTTGATCAGGCGGGTTGTGCCGTTTCAGGCATGAGGGTTTGGGACGGTGATGGCAGCGGCGAACTGTCATTGCCGTCCGCAGGTTATATTATTGAAAATCATCGGTTACTGAACGCAGTATTCAACGCGATTTGCCAGCCATCGATTGCTGAGGCGCTGACGCAACAGTTTGAAGTGGGCATTGTTGATCTTCAGCAGAATGACGCGACGGTGTCGATCACCCTGACAACGGGCGAGACAATTGAAAGCGGGCTTTTGATTGGGGCGGATGGCAGTGCCTCGCGCACACGGGACTTGCTGGGCATTCGAAGCGTTGCCTGGCGCTATGATCAAACGGCGTTGGTGTGCGTCTCAGAAACGGCTTTGCCGCACCAAGGCATTGCGCGGCAAAGTTTTACCCCAGAGGGGCCATTGGCCTTTTTACCGTTACCGGAGCCGAATCATAGCGTGCTCGTTTGGTCGTCGACCCAGGCGCAAGCGCAACTGAGCTGCAGCGACAAAGAATTTTCGGCGATGGTTTCAGTGCATAGTGCGCGCCCTTTAGGCTCCGTGACGGCGATCGGCGCGCGCGCCGTTTTTCCGCTTCAACAGCAGCATGCGATCCGCTATACAAAAGGCCGGTCGGTCTTAGTGGGTGACGCCGCCCACAGCATTCATCCGCTGGCTGGGCAAGGATTAAACTTAGGGTTTGCAGACGTCATTGGCCTATCACAAGCCATCGAGAATTTAAGACTCGATCAAAGACAGTCATTGAGCGAGGCGCTTAGGCGCTATGAGGCGCAGCGTCGCCCCGTCAACTTAAGAATGACCGCCGCGACAGATCTGCTCAAACGCGTGTTTGATCCCCCAAGTCCTTTGCTGAGACTGGCGCGAAGCACGGGCATGCGATGGTTGCAGGATCAGACCCGCTTAAAAGAAGCGCTCAGCTTGGCCGCAGCAGGGCATCTGTAATCCGTGCCGACATGAAGAAAATTTCTAGTGAAGCTGATTTAGTTTCGGCGTCAGCCCGATCGAAACTGGTTACAATTTAGCCCCTTTGAAGGATGGCTCATGCTTAAGAAAACGTGTCTCAACTCATGCCACATTGATGCGGGCGGAAAAATGGTGGATTTTGGGGGCTGGGAAATGCCTATTCACTATGGCTCTCAGTTGGATGAGCATCACTGGGTCCGCGAGTCTGCAGGCATGTTTGATGTCTCCCACATGACGGTCATTGATATTCTTGGCTTGGAGGCCAAGCCGTTCCTTCGAAAATTGTTGGCCAATGATGTTGATCGATTAAAGGCTTCGGGTCAGGCCCTATATAGCGCCATGCTGAATCATGAGGGTGGGGTCCTGGATGATTTGATCGTTTATCGATTGACTGAGGGGTATCGTCTGGTTGTGAATTGCGCCACGCGCGAAAAAGATCTGGCCTGGATCAGGGCGTGTTCCGAAGCCTTTGAGGTGGTTGTCGCAACGCCCGCGCAGTTGTCGATTCTTGCCGTGCAAGGCCCGGAAGCGCTCAGCATCTTGCAGTCTGTTCTTGATCCAGCACAAGCGCGTTTGCTCAGCCAATTGGCCGTGTTTGAAAGTGGCTTTGTGGGCGATTGGTTTTTTGCCCGTACGGGGTATACCGGCGAGCAGGGCGCCGAAATTATTCTACCGAACGCTGGCGCTGAGGCGCTTTGGCAGGCTTTGTTGGCGGGTGGCGTTCGCCCCATTGGCCTGGGTGCGCGAGACACCTTGCGGCTCGAAGCGGGCATGAATCTATATGGCAACGATATGGATGAAGGGGTGTCCCCGCTTGCCTGTAACATGGCCTGGACAGTGGTTCATAATGACCGAAATTTCATAGGGGAAGCGGCTGTGCAAGCTGCGCGAGCCGCTCGCGTGCAGCCGCGTTTGATTGGGGTGATCCTAAAAGAGCGGGGCGTGCCTCGAGTCCATTATCCGGTTTATAGCGGGGACGCATGTGTTGGGGCGCTGACCAGTGGGGCCTTCTCGCCGACCTTACAGAGCGGCATTGGGTTTGCGCGAGTCTCCGCAACAACCCAGCCCATGTTTGTTGAAATTCGGGGAAAACGACTACCGCTAGAACCCGTCTCACTACCGTTCGTGCGGCACGGCAAGCCCGTTTACACCGTAATTTCGTAGAAGATCACAATATGAGGAATCTAGATCATGGCTGAAACCCGAGACAATGTTCGTTATCTGGCATCCCATGAGTGGGCGCGATTGGAAGCTGATGGCACCGTGACGGTTGGCATCAGTGATCACGCGCAGGATGCCCTGGGAGACGTGGTCTTTGTTGAATTACCGGAGATAGGTCGAACGGTGCAGGTGGGCGAGGAAGTGGCTGTTGTCGAGTCTGTCAAAGCGGCCTCTGATATTTATGCGCCGGTTGCCGGCACGATTATTGGCTTTAACGACGTGCTGGATGCTGCGCCGGAAACGGTCAACGAGGCGCCCTTCGACGGCGGCTGGTTTTTTAAGCTGCAGCCTGCTGATGACAAGGCGTTGAATGAACTTCTGACGCCAGCGGACTATCGGGCGCTCTGCGCGGCGGACGATCACTAATTTTTTTGAGGAAACCCTAGATGCCCTTTATCCCCCACACGGCATTAGACGAGCAAGAAATGTTAGGCGCCATCGGGGTGCCCAATATCGATGCGTTGTTTGATGAAATCCCTGGAAATCTGCGCGGCGCAACCTTAACCGAGGTGCCCTCGGGCATCTCCGAGATGGCGCTGCAGCGGTTGATGGACCAACGGGCGCGACTCGACGAAGTTGACTTGAGCTTTTTAGGCGCAGGCGCCTACGAGCACCATATCCCGGCGGCAGTATGGGACTTGGTGGGCCGCGGTGAATTCATGACAGCCTACACGCCTTACCAGGCCGAAGCCTCTCAGGGTACGTTGCAATTGATTTACGAATTCCAAACCATGATGACCCGGCTCACGGCAATGGATGTCGCCAATGCCTCGGTCTATGATGGCGCAACCGCCTTGGCGGAGGCCATGTTGATGGCGGTTCGAGCCAATAAAACCAATAAAAGCAATCGGATTGTGGTCGCGGGTAACCTTAACCCCAATTATCATGCGGTTTGCCACACGATTGTTAAAAATCAGGGTTTGATCCTCGATGTGCTCGATTACGATCCCAGTTCAGGCTGCCTACCCGGATCGGTCGGTGCGGCGCTGGACGATGCGGCCGCGTTGGTCATCAGTTATCCGAATTTTTTTGGAGGTCTCGATGACGTCGACTATTTGACAGATCAGGCCGCAAGCGCCGGCGCGCTGGTGATTGGGGTCGTCAATCCAACGGCCTTGGCGCTCATCAAACCGCCGGGTGAATGGGGCGCTCGGGGTGCCGATATTGCTGTCGGTGAGGGTCAACCCCTTGGTATACCGCTCGCGTCTGGGGGCCCGTATTTGGGATTCATGTGTTGTCGGCAGCAATTTGTGCGACAAATGCCGGGTCGAATTATTGGCCGGACGGTGGACCAAACGGGTCAGCCAGGCTACACGCTGACGTTGCAAGCTCGGGAGCAGCATATCCGCCGGGGCAAAGCGACTTCCAATATTTGCACTAATCAAGGGTTGTTGGTGACTGCGGCGACGATTTATATGAGTTTGCTGGGCAATGAGGGCTTGCGTCAGGTGGCGCTAACGGCCCATGCAGGGATCAATGCGTTAACGGATTTAGCGTGCCAAATTGACGGTGTCACGGTGCGCTTTAGCGGGCCTGTGTTTCATGAGCGGGTTCTGGCATTGCCAGTTGATGCCAGTCGGGTCGTTGACAAGATGGCCGTTCGCGGGGTTTTGCCCGGTCTTGCGCTGGGAGATTGGGTAACTGGGATGGCGCATTGTCTTTTGGTGAATGTGACCGAAACGAAAACCGCGGCAGATATTGACCTGTTTGCGCGTTTGTTGGCTGAGGTGATCGAGGAGGTCAAAGCAACATGTTGATTTACGAGCACAGTCGGCCGGGTCGAATGGCCAGAGCCCAGTATGTTGCCGCCGAAGGGGTTTCACCCGAGCTGGCGAATGACCTAGGGGTCCACGCGCGATCGAGCACCCTCGGGCTGCCGGAAGTGTCTGAACTGGAAGTGGTCCGGCATTACACCAACCTGTCGTCCAAGAACTTTGCCATTGATAAACAGTTTTATCCGCTTGGGTCTTGCACGATGAAATACAATCCTCGGGGCGCCCATGCGGTCGCAAGTATCCCGGGATTTCTCAAACGACATCCGCTGGCGCCACTCGCCAACAGCCAAGGATACTTGTCGTGCGCTTATGAACTGCAAAACTACCTTAAAGATGTGACTGGCATGCAGGCGGTATCACTCACCCCCATGGCGGGTGCCCAAGGCGAATTTGCTGGGGTTGCGATGATTCGCGCCTATCATCAAAAGCGCGGCGATCACGACCGGGTTGAAATTCTGGTGCCAGAAGCCGCTCACGGTACAAACCCGGCAACTGCGGTCATGTGTGGTTTCGTGGTGCGAGAAATCCCCGTGACAAAAGAAGGGGATGTGGATCTTGAGGCGCTCAAGGCTGCGGTTGGTCCAAGAACCGCCGGGCTCATGATGACCAATCCATCAACCTGTGGTGTCTTTGAGCGCCAGATCCAGGAAATTGCGGAGACCGTGCACGAGGCCGGTGGGCTTTTGTATTACGATGGTGCGAACTTGAATGCGATCTTGGGCAAAGTGCGACCTGGGGATATGGGATTTGATGTCTTGCACATGAATCTTCATAAAACCTTTGCGACGCCCCACGGTGGTGGTGGCCCTGGTTCGGGTCCGGTGGGTGTGGGCGCGCGTCTGGCGCCGTTTTTACCAACGCCAACGGTTGGCATGGATGAAGATGGCACCTATCGCTGGTTGGATCAGAAGGACATTCCCGATACGATCGGCCGATTATCGAGTTTTATGGGCAATGCCGGTATTTTGCTCAGAGCCTACGCCTATGCTCGCCTGCTCGGTGCCGAGGGCATGAATCGCGTGGGAGAATACGCAACGCTCAATGCGAATTATCTGGCGAAGTCTTTGGAGAAGGCGGGCTACGCCTTGGCTTATCCCGCGCGCCGTGCGACCCATGAATTCATTGTCACCCTCGCGAGCGAAGCCAAGCACCAACACGTTACGGCAATGGATTTTGCAAAACGTTTGCTGGACTATGGGTATCATGCCCCAACAACCTACTTTCCGTTATTGGTCCCCGAGTGTTTGTTGATTGAGCCGACAGAAACCGAGTCAAAAGCAGAAATTGACGGTTTTGTCGCGGCGATGACCCAGATTCGTCAAGAAGCGATGACCGACTCGGCGCTGGTGACGACGGCGCCGCATACTTTACCCGTCACGCGCTTGGATGATGTTAAGGCCGCTCGGGATTTGGACTTGGCGTTTAAGGTTACCGCTTAAACGCCGATAGGTCCCCTCAGGCTGATAACAGGCCAATCATGGGCCTCAGCGTGGGCTCGTAGCACGGGATCCGGATCGACACAGACGGGGTGATCGACCTGTTGCAGCAAGGGCAGATCATTACGGCTGTCGGAATAAAAAGTGCTGCCTTGCAGGGTGAAGGGTTTATCTTCTAACCAAAGCGCAAGTCGATCGACTTTGCCCTGACCCAGGGTTGCTATGCCCGGCACTTTACCGGTGTATTGACCCTTTTTGACTTCAGCAACAGGTGCGAGCAGGGTGTCGACGCCGAGTGCTGAGACGATGGGGCGCGTAATGAAATCAAGGGTTGCGGTAATCACCATGACAAAATCGCCTTGCGTCTGATGCTCCGCGATTAAAGCCCGTCCTTTTGGTAAAATGATCGGCTCGATGACCGTTGCCATAAACTCACTGTGTAGGATCTCTAAGGTTTGGCGTGGAATACGCGCCAGTGGCGCGCAGGAAAATGCCAAGTAACTTGCAACATCAAGCTGACCGTCGCGATATTGCTGATAAAAACGATCATTTTCGGTTTTAAATTGCGCGCCGTCGACCAAGGCCTTTGAAACGAGAAATTCGCCCCAAGCATGATCACTGTCGCCGCTCAGCAGCGTTTCATCAAGGTCAAAAATAGCCAGGGGCAAAAGCGGTCTCCTCTCGATTGCGGGGGTGATCCATGGTATAGGTGCATCAGTCGCCAAAAGACGGCTGGTTAAAGTATAGGGTGTCTGGGAACAAATCAATATGATTGATCAACAGGGTTATCGTCCCAACGTGTGTATCGTCATCGCGAATAGCGTGGGGCAAGTTTTCTGGGGCAAGCGTCGCCAGCAATCAGCTTGGCAGTTCCCTCAGGGCGGTATTGAAGCGGGAGAATCGACCGAGGCGGCGTTGTATCGAGAGCTTCAAGAAGAAACGGGTCTGGTTGCAGAACAGGTTCAGCTCATTGCCGTGACCAAGCCCTGGTATCGCTATCGGTTGCCGAAGCACATGCTGAAGAATAATCAGTCGAACTATGTCGGACAGAAACAAAAGTATGGGCTACTCAAAATATTGGATGATGCGCATCAGTTTGTGTTGGATCAGGATCGACACCCAGAATTTGATGATTGGGCATGGGTCCCTTATTGGTACCCGGTCGGCGCGGTTTGGGCGCCAAAGCAAGATGCGTATCGGCGGGCGTTAAAAGAACTTGCGCCTTTTTTAAAGCAATGCCTACCAGAGGTTAGTAATCGTGCTCGAAGCACTTCGTAGAGTTGTTCAAGAGGTCAGCACGGCGCCGGATTTAACTGCAGCGCTTGAGGTGACGGTTGATCGTGTGCGCAGCATTATGACCACCGAAGTCTGCAGCGTTTACTTGCTCGATGATAAGCAAAATCGCTATGTTTTTAGAGCAACTCGGGGCTTGAATCAGTCTGTTGTGGGCAAGGTTAGCCTGGGAATTGGCGAGGGCTTGGTGGGCTATGTGGCTGAGCGGGCCGAGCCGCTTAACGTTGAGGCGGTGATGCAGCACCCCCGTAATCAATATATCGCCGAAATTGGTGAGGATGAATTTAATGCATTCTTAGGCGTGCCGATTATTCATCAAGGACAAACGCTGGGCGTTTTGGTGGTTCAGCAGCGAGATAAGCGCCGCTTTGATGAGAGCGAAGAAGCCTTCTTAGTGACGCTTTCGGCGCAGTTAGCGGGTTTGATTGCGCATGCGAAAGTGACAGGGCTGCTCGCGGTGAGTCGCCGAAAATCATCTCGGACCTTTACCGGCGCGCCGGGCGCGCCAGGCGTCGCCCTTGGCGTTGCCATCGTGATTTATCCTTCGGTCGATCTGAGCCAAGTGCCTTACCGAAAAGTACG
>Ga0208973_1001438_pt1 | contig 10432 bp, 7 predicted proteins | sample AOAMet_66_BLW_10_2_FD_188233 | JGI IMG/M metagenome (GOLD analysis project Ga0208973, IMG submission 188233) | Ammonia-oxidizing marine microbial communities from Monterey Bay, California, USA - CAN11_66_BLW_10 (SPAdes) | ecosystem: Environmental > Aquatic > Marine > Intertidal zone | place...
AAGCGGTTTTGTAACGCCCATCATTTCCGCATTGGATGCATCTTGCATCCAGGCGTGGAAGTCTCGACATTCGTCCGAGTCCAGAACCTCAAACCCGACACTGGCACAGGTTTCGGTGTAGACATCTAGGCCGGGCGTCTCGTACCACAGTTTGCTGCAAGGTGCCAGAGGCGGTGACCTGGGCGATGGCGGACTCCCTGGTGGAAACGGAAGCTGAGGTGGCGCGCCGATCAGCCGTATGCCGCAGTCGTCACAGTCGGTACCGAGGGCGCACCAATGATCAGTACTTCCCTCTCCACCGTCGCGGCACTCGCCGTCGCCTTCTGATGTTTGACCTGGGTCGTAGCTGTGTGGGTTCCTGCCGCCATTGATTTCCACCCAATCGCCATGCCCCGGATCGTCGCACGTGTTAGAGCACGTGTAGCCGGGTAACATAGGCGGTGGCGGTGAGGGCGGCGGCGGGCTGGGCGGCGGGCTGGGCGGCGGGCTGGGCGGCGGCGGAGACGGCGACGCGTCCTCGCCGAGTCGTCGTCGGTCTCCAAACCCGGCACGCCACCAGGGCGGCAGCGGGGGCGTTCCGGGCGGTTCGGGCGAGGGGCGCATGGGCGGCGACGGCTCCATCGGCGGCGGCAGCGGCAACGGCGGCGCCGAGGGTGGCACGGGCGGATTGGGTGGGCTGGGCGGCACGTGGCGCGTGTCGTGGACCACGCACCGCTCCGCGTGCGGCGCCACCTGCAAGCCGGTCCACCATCCCTGCGCACGGCACACGCGCAAGAGGTGAATGACGCTCCAGTCCATCTTGCAGCGAGTTTAAGGGTCGAGTGGTTGCATTTACCTCCTCGTGACACCACGCGTCTGCTCTTTGACGGTGTCCGTCGCCGTAAAAGGTCTCGCACGTCCACGCGCACGGCCGCAGCGGTGGCAACGAGGGCGGCGGCGACGGCGGAATCGATGGCGGCGGCGGGCTCAGGATACGCGGGCCGCAGTCGACGCAGTCGGTGCCGTAGGCGCAAAGGTGATTCACGACGCTGTCCGGCCCGCCGTCTTTGCACTCGCCATCGTGGTAGCTAACGCGGCTCCATTCAGAATAGTCAACACTTCCATCAATATTGATGCCGTCCTCGCTGGGCGGCCCAAATTCACCATCGTCGTATACATGTGGATTGTTGTTGCCAAACCAACCCCACTCGCCGTGCCCGGGATCGTCGCACGTGTTGGTGCAGATGGTCCCCGGCGCATCGGGCGGCGGCGACGGCGGCGGCGGGCTGGGCGGCGGCGAGGGCGGCAGCATGGGCGGCGGCGGCGAGCGCGGCGGCCCGCCCGCGCACGCGTAGCACAAGAATCCATAGTCGGCCGTGCTGTGGTCCGGACAGTCCACCACAGCGCACGAGGTGCCGGCGCAGCACGACAGGCTGGCATTGGGCGTGCCTATGATGGTCGCGCCGCACGCGTCGTCAAGGCCCAGACACGTGGGTGGCGGCGGTGGTGGGGCGTGTGGCGGAGAAGTCGGTGGCACGGGCGGCGTGTTTGGCAATGGGGCCAGTGGGGGGAGTGCCGGTAGCGGTGGCAGGAGGGGAAAGGGCGGCGGAAGCGAAGGTGACGGCGGGAGCGACGGGGGCGACGGTGGTGGCAACGGGCGGCCGTGCACGACGACGCTCGTGAGCGTTCCCTGAAACGCCAAGGTTTGCGTCACCTGATCGCTGTCCTGGTCCGGAGTCTGCATCGAGAGGGACACGATTGTCACAACCGAGGCTCCCGCAGCGAGCAACAAGAGACCTTGGCACAGCCGACTGCCATCACCGGGCGCTCGACTTCGCCCTCGGGTCGTCTTTGGGGCGTCTAATTTGGCTGCAACGATTTCGGCACTGGCGTCCGTGTTCAAGGGTATTCGGTCCTCGTCCCGGTGGCGCTGCGTTTGTAGCCATCGCGCAAACGGCACCTCCTCTGCAGTGCGCATGGCGGCGAAGCGAAAGCTGTGTTGTCGGCTCCACTGGTAACACGCTTAGCGACTCTCGCTATAGTGTATCATACAGCCCTACTAATAAAGGGACATCCACCAATGGCTCCCGGCCTCTACGCATGGGATCTGCAAATGAACCCCAGAGCACGTGGATTCCCGAAACAGACAATAGCGAGGATGTGGCACGCGAGGTGTTGAGTGTCTTTCTTGGGGTCGCCTTTGTGTCGTGTGTGTGCGTGGTGCTTGCGTGTACCGTCGTGTCTGGTGCGTTGAGAGAAATGAACGATTGGGCTCGACGAAAAGCGCTTGCGGAGCACGAGTTGGCCGAAGTGGGTGGGCTCCCTCCACTCGATGAGATCGACGATTACCTAGATGACGATTCGTTGGACGAGCAACGCGTGAATCAATCACATTTTCGATCTAATAGAGTATAAAGTTTTTTAAAAACCCACTCACGCCCACCACGAACACGCGTTTGCATACCAACTCCACAAGTCGCCCAGCGTTACAATGGACAAGAGTGGAGGCCGTGGCGGTGGTGGCGGTGGCGGAGTTGCGATCAAGCTCGGCAAGAGGTTGGCAGCGCAAATGACACACGCGAGACTAACCAAGACGGCAATCATCACCGAGACAAAGCCAACTGCGTCAGCACGAGCAAACTCGCCAGCCAGCGCCAGCTCGGCACTCTTCGCACCCATGCAGTGTCTGTTTGTATGCGTGTTGCGAGTGGGCACGCTTGCCGCTAGCAGGGAGTGGAATCGGTCGCCCACAACCACCAACGGGATATACGCATGGATGCGCTGGCCATTTGAGTGGAGTCGAAGGCTAGCGACAACTGCGGTCGGGTGTAGAATGTCCGTGGTGCGCACGATTGATGACGAACCACCAAGCCAATTTGCACATGGCGTGCTCCCACTCACAACGCGACAACGGCTCGCTCTCGTCATAGGCGGCAAGTTGACTGCACAAGAAGCGCTTTCCGCAAGAGACGAGGATGTAAACTATGATTTTTTTGTCAAGTGTGCCATGACTTCGGAGACGTTAACATCGGTTGGGATTGGACCCACACAGCTCAAGCAGCGAGGTGCTACACATCCGTCGCAGTTGCGCACGCTTGGATTTGGGACACTCGACCTGTGCGACGCTGCCTTTTGTGCCGATGCGGTGGCGGCCTTTGGAGCCGATGAACTGGTCAACGAGTTTTTGGTCACACCCAGTGACGCAATCGTGCTTGCGGGTAGCTCGGCAGTTGAGCAGTTGGGCTTGGACATTGGTACGCTCTTGTGTATCTGCGAAACGGATTTTGACTTTGCATTCCAGGTGCTCCTGCAGTCCAAGCCGCGAGGTAAGTGCTTGGTAGGCGTGGCACCGCTCACCCTGCTCGAGTCGGGACTGCGAAAGTCACAGCTGGTCGCGCTGGGGTACAACAAGGCGAGTGTAACGCAGCAAACACGCGCGTCCGAAGAGGAGCTCACCGAACTTGGGTTTTAAGCAGACTGTGTGCTATTTTTACAAGTAGAATGGAATGTGCTCGGGTTTTTCGTCGGGCGAGAGATGTGTCGAAACAGGGAGGCAGTGGAGTGGGTTGTGTGGGCAGGTAAGTGCTCGGGTTTCTAAAGGTGGGGCAAAGTCTTTGAACTTTTTCTAACTCGAAGTGCCCGGGTTTTTGGGCCAGGCCAAAAGCAAAGGGAACGTCCCACCTTTAGAATTTTTCGGAAGGGGTGGTAGAAGAACCAACCAACTCTTAGAATTTTTTTCTATTTTTGTGTCCCGGCTTCTAACATCCCTTCCGAAAAATTCTAAAGGTGGGACGTTCCCTTTGCTTTTGGCCTGGCCCAAAAACCCGGGCACTTCGAGTTAGAAAAAGTTCAAAGACTTTGGCAAACCTTTAGAAAAATTTAAAAGGTATTCCGCTCGTTTTTGCCCCTACCTCCGGTTGGCGCGGCGCTGGCCCGCACGGCCGCTGCTAGTCACTGCGTTTGTCGTACTTTCGCCCGACGCGAAACCCGAGCACAATATCTTCAAACTATCCACCCAAAGTTCCGAAGCCCAGTGTATTTTTTAAAAAACTCTTTGCTTGTGAACTCTTTCTCTCTTCGAAGACTCGCTGCGCGACAAAAAAAATACTCCAAGAACTCCCCCCCGCCCGACGCAAAACCCGAGCACATTTACACAGTATACTTAAAAGTCAGCATCGAGCGAAAACTCGTTCATGTTCATGATGTCGTCCGAACTATTCTTGGTGATGCTTGACATGACGTTGGCCTTCTGGTACTCGGCCACGCGCTTCTCGAAAAAGTTCCTGTGGTGTAAAAGTGCGAATAGTGAGCGTGTGTGTGGTTGAACGTGTTTGAGTGAAAAAATGCGCACGTCTTTCCCTGCAAGCTGATCAGCTCCATCCAGTCGAATGGATTGGCTGCATTGTAGAGCTTGGGAGCACCAAGCGCAACGAGGAGCCGGTCGGCACAAAACTCAATGTACGTTGACATCATGCGCGAGTTCATGCCGATCAAGTCGACCGATAGCGCATCGCACACAAACTCCTTTTCGTATACAACCGCCTCGCTCACAATGGTGTGCAGCTCCTCGTCGGTCAGCTTCTTTTCGAGCTTGGCGTAGAGCATGCAGGCAAAGTCGCAGTGCATGCCCTCGTCCCTTGAAATGAGCTCATTGGAAAACGTGAGCCCGGGCATCAGCCCACGCTTCTTGAGCCAATAGATGGCACAAAAGGAGCCCGAGAAGAAGATGCCCTCTACCACGGCAAACGCCACAAGTCGCTCGGCAAAACGCCTCGAATCGGTAATCCACTTCATTGCCCAGTCGGCCTTCTTCCTGACGCAAGGCACCGTCTCAAGTGCGTTAAAGAGTGACGCTTTCTCATTCTTGTCCTTGACGTACGTGTCAATCAGCAGCGAGTACGTCTCCGAATGGATGTTCTCAATCATGATTTGGAAGCCGTAAAAGAAACGGGCCTCGGGATATTGGACCTCGCCACAAAACCGCTCGACGAGGTTTTCGTTGACAATCCCATCGGAAGCAGCAAAAAAGGCCAACACGTGCTTGACAAAGTGCTGCTCGTCAGTATTGAGAGATTCCCAGTCTCGCATGTCCATTGCGAGATCGATCTCTTCGGCAGTCCAGAAGCTTGCTTGCGCCTTCTTGAACATGGTCCACAAGTCATCATGTTTGATCGGAAAGATGACAAACCGGGACTCATTTTCTTGCAGCATGGGCTCGTTCAGATCATCCGGGTGCGGCTCGGTGGGCATATTCGGGCGGTGCTGGCGCGTGTGGCTCTGCGTGTGTGGCTCTGCGTGTGTACCTGCTAGCTATCCGTTACATGGCGCAAGGCACGCCCTTAGCGGCACCTAGTCTTCCACTGATTACCTCCCCTGGCACTTTTGATAAGCCAATCACCTGCTCACCCTTCCCACCCTTCCCACCCTTCCCACCCTTCCCACCCTTCCCACCCTTCCCACCTTCCCACCTTCCCACCTTCCCACCTCCTCCATCACTGGGTTACCGGTCGCTTCGGTCGACGCAAAACCCGAGCAGTATGTCTCACACATGTCGTGTTCGTCGTCGTGCTCCTCTTGCGGGAAGTGGCGCTCAGAATGTGGCAAACTCACAGTCGCTTGGCGCGAAATGCTAACTAAAGGGGGGTAAAAGCGAACCATCGGTACAACAACAATCCACGCACAAAGTGTTGACGATTATGAGCTATCCACCACCCAATGCCAAGCGACCTCGCGAACTTGGTACATCGGCGCCTGCCAAACGGCACGTCATCGACCGCCGAATCAACCGAGACGTCACCGCTCTCGGCCTCAGCACCACCGATCGCACCAATCGCGCCATCCACACACACGTTGAAACGGCAACCGAATTGTGGAAGGTTCTTGTGAGTGCGGCCACCGAGGCAAATCAGGACAAGTCGTCTTGTCCGCACAAGTTGCTCTGGATGCATCTCGACCCGCCCCTCTCAAACAAGTCTGCCGCCGTCAAAGCCTCGGTGCAAGCCCTTTGTCTCGACTTGCTCCTGACCTCCTCGGCTTCGTTTGAGGATGCACCACAAGCCAAGCTGTCGTCGCGACTGGTCGAATGGTTTGCATTGGCTCGAGAGGTGGCAAAGGGGGCGCATGTACTGTTTTGTCAAGGCACCGATGGATGGGACAATGGAATCGACCCAGAGACAAACAAGCCGCTGCTCGACGAGCACGCCAAGCCACTGGTTGCCAAGGATTTATACTGGCCCTTTGAAACCTATGATCGGACGCTCGAGAATCCAGTGTATGCGCACTGTTTTGGAGACTCTGCGTCCCAGTGCCTGCGCTCACGCGTGCGAGTCGTCAATCCCGACGGCAAAGCCGCCGCACAGTGGAAGGCTGCCGAGGTGGCCCACCGTCGCATGCTCGACATGGAAGCCCATCACGAGCTCTTTCGTCCCAAGGATGTGATTGGCAAAGAGGCTGGAAGTGGGCTCACCACAGAAGAGCTCGGGGGACTCTTTTTGCTGACCAATGTAAGCGACAACTGGGCCAAGCGTACGGAGCTGTTTGACCTCGGGTTTTGGATGCTGAGAATTGTCCATTTTGGGCTAGAACGCAACCTCGGACTTCGCATGGGCAATTTTTCGCTGGACATTATCGGACAGTCCTCGCCAGACGCCTCCCCCCAATCGCCACACCCCTCTGAGCAATCGCTACGCATCAGCTTTCCCGACCCTTTGCGAAGTCGATGCTGGCTCGAAAACGTGCTTCATTGCATTGTCGCACTCAAAGTGCATCTCTTTGTCAAACTACGGTGGGCCGTTTACGATGGACCCGACAACAACGAAAGCGAAAAGGCACTCGCCGAACGGGTCATTTTAGACCGACACGACATTGAACAAGCAAAAGCGCATTGGCTGCCGTCGGCGCGACCCAAGAGCACACCAGCCTCGCCTCTCGGGCCCAATAGCAAACCAGTCACGGATGCCGCCGAACCCACGCTTCCACCCCTCGCACCCTTGCCGCCGCCAGCCAATGCAATGCCATTCGTTCCATTGTCGACACTTCACACCGAATTGTTGGAGCGAGTCTGCGAACACGGCCAGCCTGTCAAAGGTCTCGAGGCACTCTCCATGCTTGCACGAGAACGCTTCCTGGTGCTAAAGCGCATCGGCGAGCTAGACCGGCATGTAGGCATGCACTTGGGTGTCAAGCGATTAATCGAAAAGGAACGTCGGAACCAGGAAAAAGTGGCCATGGAGACTCTCGCGTCCTTGACGACACGCATGGAAGCTCCCGACTTGGACATGGCAGCCTCAGAACAACTCGCAGCCGAATTCGACGCCATCAGTCACCGGTTCACAATCGAAGCCTCCACTGCAAGGACGATTGCCACTGTAAAAAAGCGCGTAAAAACCCACGGCATTCCGTTGCTTTCCGCCGATCGAGTGTGGAAGATTTTCGCCAATCGCGAAGTCGTGATCAAACTTGCGGCCGTTGGTGTACCAGGGGCCTCTGTCACTGCCTCCAATGGACACGCAACGCTTGGTCCCGGAGAAGAGTTTGTGGCACTCTTTGGTACGACTGGACAAGCAGGCGCACTCTCCTCCACTCGATGTCATCCGCGGACCGGCTACGCACGCATCGAAGCATTGACACTCATCGATCGATTGTGGAACATTCTCAAGAGCGAGGCGGCACTTCAACGCCGACTCCGTTCACTGAGTGCACTCGTTCCGGTACCACTCGAGTGCCACAAGGAAGTCGCCCTTGAAACCAACGCACTCGGACTTTCGCAACGATCACTGCACCCTTCCCTAAGACGCTATGTGCACCTCAAAAAGAAGCAAGCCGAGCGTGGCACGTCTTTGAAGACCATGTCGGAAACCTGTGCCAACTCCATGTCCAAGGCAATCGAGTGTGCCTTTCTCACGTGCTTGGCCGAGTGCTCCCATTCGGACGAGTCTGATGCATGCACCAAGGAGGACGAGAGTGACGACCACAGCAGTGACCGTCTGGGGACAATGCCCAAGATGCCAGCGCGACTCTACGCGTCGCAACGCAAGGTGGCTTCTGCAGTGGTGCACGCCTTTTTAAACGTGGCGCACCTGTTCAATGCGCTCCACATTGTCCGCGACGACGACCTGCCAGAGGACGACGACGAAAGCCAAGAATCGCGTCCACCCATCATGGTGTACAATGCGACGACTGGGCAATTGAGTATGCCGCATCCAAAAGCCATCGTGGAGCGTCATTGGGAAGCTGCGCAGCACCTGTTGGACTTGGCGACTATCATCGAACCTTGGGTGCGCGACCGACGCCGACGACTGGGCGGACTGCTGCGACCCGAGTGCTTCATGGTGACATTGAGTGCCGAGCACGGCGTGTGCGTACACGAGGAGCGACGCGAGGTGGCCCGTGAGCGTCTCGACGAGATCGAGTCCAGTCGACAGCGACGGTACTGGACCACGTGGCCGCCGGTGGAGGACGACCTTGTTACCGCGGAACGCATAGAGACACTGGTAAAATGGGGCAGGCACGCAACGCTGCATGCGCTCAAAAGCGCGGCTCCGCGTCAAGGCCTGCCGCTGGAACCGTATCGAGGAGCACAGGTCCAGGCCCTGCGAGACGCACTGAGTACCGACCGGCCACATACGTGGCTTCACAATGTGCACGCGCAATTGGAGGCCGCCGCCGCACCGCCTTGACACTGAGCGCGAAAAAACGCGAGCGCGGCAATCCATCTTCGTTGCAAGCGCTAAAACTCACCAAAGAGGAGGAGGAGTAGGAGTAGGAGTAGGAGTAGGAGTAGGAGTAGGTGTGTTGTGGTTGTGCGCGCACAATTCTCGCGGAGTTGCATCCCAAAAAAAAGAAGGTAGTCACAGCATGCTGTACACCACCACTGCGCTCGCGACGCACGTGGCCGTGCGTCCGGCGTATGTGTACGAGGCCATCGATCCGGTCACAAAGTTGCCATTCTACGTCGGTCGCACGGGCGACATGGAACGCCGCGCCCGTGAGCACCAGAAGCGGTGCATGAAGAAGATCCGCGAGCTGATGAAGCTCAAAAACTTTAGGTTTCGAGACGCCATGCGGCGTGTGCCCGAGCTGCCCGACGGGTGCGCGCCCGAGCATGCGCAGGAGCTCGAGGCCTACTTCATCTGGCAGCGCAACACACTCTTCCACCCTATCAATTGCCTGTGGGGTTGCAACATTAAACCAGGGGACCACTGCGGCGAGATGACGCCAGCGCGCTTCGCAGAGCTGACGGCCATGTTTGCGGGCGAAGGCTACCAATTCCCCCTCGTCGAGGAGCCCAAGGACCTGCGCGACGCACGGGCCGAGTATGAGATTGCCGGCGAGTTTGTGGCCATGGCCGAGAAGGTGGGCGACGAAAAGTGCGCCGAGGAGTTGAACAAGTGCCGCGTGCTGGCCAAGAGCGCACTTTTAAACGCCGAACGCATTCACCTGGGACTGCGTGCCTTTGTGGAGGTTGTACTGGCCGACTACGAAGACAAGCACGTCGATGCGGTGGACCAGTCGACGCTGCAAACGGCGCTCAACCTGATCAAGGACAAGATGGCCGAGGACGCGGCCTTCATCGACTTGCAGCGCATCGTCACGTCGATGAGCCTGGTCTGCAAGGAAAAGGAGGGCGTCGACGTCTCTTCGGAGGCGGCGGCCAACGGACTCAAGATGGTCTTGGCCATGATTAGATCGCGCGAGGAGGCGACAATGGCGTGGACCAACAAGACCGTCGAGGCAAAAATCAAGGCCGTGCGGACGTGGACCAGGGCGCATGGCATGCAAAAGCCAACGACGACCTCCGTCGACAAGGAGGAGCAGAGGTTGGCAGGCTTCCTCAACAACTGGAAAGGGGACAACGATCACTACGGCGGCAAGTGCACCGATCTTTCAAACTGCAGCGTCGTCATGCGCGGCATTCAATGGTTTGAGGACTTTGTCGGCTCCGTCGACAAGAAGGCCAACGACTGGGTCGAGCTCAACAAGCAGCTGTGCGACGGGTATGCATGGTACGACGAGCCCGACTTTGAGGGCAAAAAGGCGATTCCTACAAGCAAGGGCAACAAGACCATCTACGACAAGCTGATCAATCTGATCAAAGGACATGGCAAGCCGCCCGACGTCGCAATCGCGCTCAAGGGACTACCACCGATCCGTGCGGCGTACTACCAAGGACAATACGATGCCAATCGCTCGGCCTATCTCCAGGAGCAGAAGGAGGCCTACAAGAAGAAGCGCAAGCGCGAGTCCGTCTCCAGCAGCAGCACCACCGACAACCCGGACGAGGAGGAGTAGGCAAACGTGTGTGTGTGTGTGTGTGTGGTGAGTTTTGTAAGTCTAAAAATGGTTTCTCAAAAATTCACACGCGTAGTCCCCCCGCTCGTTAGACAATGGGTGCGAACCCGCCACGCGGGCCTGTGTCCCGACGCGCGCGCACCACAATTGGGAAACGTGTGCG
>Ga0208973_1001442_pt1 | contig 10411 bp, 6 predicted proteins | sample AOAMet_66_BLW_10_2_FD_188233 | JGI IMG/M metagenome (GOLD analysis project Ga0208973, IMG submission 188233) | Ammonia-oxidizing marine microbial communities from Monterey Bay, California, USA - CAN11_66_BLW_10 (SPAdes) | ecosystem: Environmental > Aquatic > Marine > Intertidal zone | place...
TAATTCATGCTCTTCCCCTAATAGAAAATATTTTTCTTTACGTTTTATTTATTTATTTATTATACAAGTTGTTTTCATTAAAAATAAAACTTGAAACAGTATACTTAAATACATTATTGAACTCAGTATTTTTTATATCTCTTTTGTTTGTCATTACTGGAATAAGCACTCCAGTAATTGGCGCTCTAGTTAGATATAAATTACCTGGAATAATATTCATGATAATCTCAATATGTATAATGCATGGTCAAACTAAGAATTATGAAAACAATTAAATTAATTACTTTTTTATTGTTGATTTCATCTTCAGCTTGCAAAAAAAAAATTGAAGTAGATCTTATTTCTCATAATGGAGCTATTTATTCCTTAGACGACAACAATAATATTTATGAAGCTGTTGCAGTTAAAAATGGAAAAATAATTGCACTTGGAAAAAATGATCAGATACTCAATAAATATACTTCAGAAAAAAATATTGATCTTAAAGGATTCACTGTATTCCCAGGATTTATTGATGCCCATTGTCACTTTTTAGAATATGGACTTCAAAAAAATATGGTAGATGTTTCAAGTGCTCAATCATTTAATGAAATTATAGAGATATTAAAACTTAATCAAAATAAAGTAGCTAATGAATGGCTTGTAGGGTATGGATGGGATCAAAATCAATGGGGCGATAAAAATTGGCCTAATAACAAACTACTTAATGAAAATTTTAAAAATATAAATGTTATTCTTAAAAGAATTGACGGCCACGTAATTATGGCAAATCAAAAAGCAATTCAAACATTAAAAGTTCCTGTCGACACAATAATTTCAGCAGGATACATAGAAAAAACAAACAATGTAGTTACAGGGCTATTTGTGGACAATGCTATGTCATTAATTTTAAATAAAATTCCTAAGTCTGATGAAATATTAAAGAAAAAAGCAATTTTAAAAGCTCAAGGTGATTGTTTGGCTTTTGGTCTTACTACAATTGATATTGCGGGATTAAATAAAGAAGATATTGATTTATTAGAAAAACTGCATTCTACGAACGAATTAAAAATAAAGGTTTATGCTATGCTATTAAACAATGAAGAAAACTTTAAATTTTATATTGATAGTATTGGACACCCATATAAAACTGATAAATTGAATGTTAGATCTTTTAAGTTCTTTGCTGATGGTTCTTTAGGTTCAAGAGGAGCATGTCTTTTAAAGCCATATGCAGATCAAGAAAATTCATACGGAATGCTATTACAAAAAAAAGAATTATTTGAAAAAAAATTGAGAAAAATAAAATTAGCCGGATTCCAAGCCTGTACTCACTCAATAGGAGATTCAACAAATAGATCAGTTTTAAAATCTTATTCTAAAATATTAAAATCTTCAAATGATTTAAGATGGAGGATTGAGCACGCTCAATGTATTAACAATAATGATCTTCATTATTTTAAGGATTTTAATATAATCCCTTCAGTTCAGCCAACTCATGCAACTTCTGATTATTCTTGGGCATCAAATAGAATTGGCAAAAAAAGGTTGTCAAACTGTTATAGATACAAAACACTATACGAAGAAAATTTTTTAATCGCACTTGGGACAGATTTTCCAGTAGAAAAAATAAATCCAATAAACACTTTTTTTTCAGCGGTTTTTAGAAAAAGTTTTGATGGGCTTCCCGTAAATGGATTTCAAAAAAACGAAGCGTTAAGTAGAATTAATGCTTTAAAAGGAATGACAATTTGGGCAGCACTTGCAAATTTTGAAGAAAATGAGAAGGGAAGTTTAGAAATTGGAAAGTCTGGGGATATGGTTGTTCTAAATAAAAATATTTTGATTGTTGATGAAAAAGATATTTTAAAAACTAAAGTTTTATACACTATAATAAATGGCGAAATTGTCTACAAATATTAAAATATATTTAAATTATATTGTTAAATATGTCTTAAATCCAAATTGCAAATTACACACATAACAGTATTTTTCTAAATTTGCAAAACTTTGACTCACTTTATGTTAGATAATAATGAAAAATTTATTGGAGAAGGATTAACTTATGACGATGTTCTATTAGTACCTTCTTACTCTGAAAATTTACCCCACGAAGTAAGTTTAGCTTCAAGATTTTCTAGAAATATATCCATAAATACCCCTATTATTTCTGCTGCAATGGATACGGTAACAGAACATGAATTAGCAATTTCAATTGCTCAACAAGGAGGAATTGGTGTTATCCACAAAAATATGTCTGTTGACAGGCAGGCAAATGAAGTTAGAAAAGTTAAAAGATCTGAAAGTGGAATGATTTTAGACCCAATAACTTTAGATGAAAAAGCTTTGATAGGTGATGCTTTAAAGCTAATGGCAGAAAATAAAATTGGTGGAATTCCTGTTATTAGTAAAGATAGAAAGCTTAGAGGAATAGTCACAAACAGAGATTTAAGGTTTGAAAAAGAGCTAAGTAAGAAAATTGCTGATGTGATGACTACTAAGAATTTAATAACTGCAAACGAAGATGTAGATTTAAAAAAAGCTGAAAACATTCTTCAAAAACATAAAATTGAAAAACTTCCGGTTATTGATAAAAAAGACTTTCTAGTTGGCTTAATTACCTTTAAAGATATAATAAAGGTAAAACAACATCCTAATAGTTGTAAAGATAAATTTGGAAGATTACGAGTTGCAGCTGCAGTTGGAGTTTCAAAAGATACTTTTGAAAGAATTAAGGCTCTAGTAAAATCTAGTGTTGATGCAATTGTAATTGATACAGCTCATGGACATTCAAAGGGAGTAATTAATTTACTTAAAAAAGTAAAAAAAGAATACTCAAACCTAGATGTTGTTGTTGGCAATATAGCAACTGGTGAAGCTGCAATTGATTTAGTTCGTGCAGGTGCAGATGCGATTAAAGTAGGAATTGGACCTGGGTCAATTTGTACAACAAGAATTATTGCAGGAGTAGGATACCCTCAGCTTTCTGCAATTATGAATGTTAAAAATGCACTTGAAAATTCTAATGTTCCTATTATTGCAGATGGTGGAATTAGGTTTACCGGAGACATTCCAAAAGCAATCGCAGCAGGAGCGTCAAGTGTAATGATGGGTTCAATGTTTGCAGGAACACAAGAATCTCCAGGAGAAACGATAATATATGAAGGAAGGAAGTTTAAAGCATACAGAGGCATGGGTTCAATTGAAGCTATGCAACATGGTTCAAAAGACAGGTATTTTCAAGAAGATGAAAATGATATTAAAAAACTAGTTCCTGAAGGAATTTCAGCAAGAGTTCCTTTTAAGGGCTCATTAAAGGAAGTTGTTCATCAATTAATAGGAGGTCTCCGAGCTGGAATGGGTTATTGTGGATCAAAAAATATAGATGAATTAATGAATGCAAAATTCATTAAAATAACTAATTCTGGGATGATAGAGAGCCATCCACACGACGTAACAATTACAAGAGAGTCTCCAAATTATAACTTAAGATAAAATAAACTTTTTCAACATGAAATTATTTAAAACACTTTTATTAATACTTTTTGTTTCAACAGCTTTTAGTCAAAATAATGAAATTCTTAAAATTGATAATCATGTTGTTAATAAATCTGAATTTGAACAAATTTATTGGAAAAATAAAAAAGAAAAAATAGCTACTAAAGAAGATTTAGATGAATATATTGAATTATTTATAAATTTCAAGCTAAAAGTAATTTCGGCTGAAGAATTAGGATTAGATACAACAAATAAATTCATAGATGAGCTTAGTGGATATAGAAAACAATTAGAAAAACCCTATCTAACAGACACTTCAATTACAGAAAGTCTAATCAATGAAGCTTATTACAGAACTATTAATGAAATAAATGCAAGTCATATAATGGTTAAATTAGGTCCTAATCCAAATCCTACTGATACTTTAAAAGCATACAATAAAATATCATCCTTTTTAAAAAGTATTAATTCAGGAGAAGTATCTTTTGAAAAAATAGCTAAGGAATCTTCTGAAGATCCATACGCTAAAACAAATGCAGGGAATCTTGGGTATTTTAATGCTTTCAAAATGATCTACTCATTTGAAAATGCAGCATACAAAACACCTATTGGAGATGTGTCTAAACCCATAAGAACAAGATATGGATATCATCTTGTAAGACCAAATTCTACAAGAAAAGCAATGGGCAAGGTTAAAACAAGTCATATAATGATTACTACAAACCTAAAGCTTCCAAATAACAATAAAATAACATCTGAAAAAATAAATTCTATTTATAATGATTTAAATAATGGGACATTATCTTTTGAAGAGCTTGCAAATAAATTCTCAGAGGACAGAAAATCCGCAAAAAACGGAGGTGAAATTGGCTGGATTAGTTCAGGAGGAAATGTTTATCCAGAATTTGAGAAAACAGTTTTTTCTTTAACGAAAAATGGAGATTTTTCTAAGCCGTTTAAAACTCCTAACGGATGGCACATTGTAAAAAGACTAGACTATGAACCTATTGGAGATTTAAAATCCCTTAGTTATGAGTTAAAAAATAAAATTGAAAAAGATATGAGGGGACAAAAGACAAAATCTTCTTTCATCAAAAAACTCAAATTAGATTACGCAAATTTAATTGAAGAATTAATAATTTTAAATGAACTTGAGAAAATCCTTAAAAATAAAGACTTTGATTTTAAAAACATGCTTTTAAATAAAGAAATTAAAGGAATTAATAACTTTATTTTATCAATTGAAAAAAAATCTTTTACGATATATGATTTTTTAGAATATTTATTGAATTTAAAAAAACTTGATAAAAATTTAATTACAAATAATACTTTAACAAAACTATATGAGAAATTTGTAAATCAAAAGTTGATTGCTTTTGAAAAAACTCAACTCGAAAAAAAATATCCTGAATTTAAAGCCTTAATGAAAGAGTACAGAGACGGAATTTTGCTTTTTGAGATTTCTGACCAGATGATATGGACAAAGGCAATTAAAGATACTTCAGGATTAAAAGAATTTTATATGTCAAATACAGATACTTGGAAATGGCCAAACAGAATTAAAGCAATAATATATACTTCAGATTCTAAAAAAACTATTAGCAAAGCAGTTTCTTTAAAAAAGAAAAAAGGTATTAACAATGACTCCTTGGTTAAAATTATTAATAAAGGAAATGTTTTGAGTCTATCTTGCGAATCAAAAATCATAGAAGACTTTTCAAAATATAATACATCTTTTGAAGAATTAAAAAAAGGTTTTAACGAATTGAAAAATACTAATGACAGATGGACAACAATATATGTTGAAGAGAAATTACCCGTAGCAAACAAAAAATTAGAAGAATGTGAAGGGCTTGTTGTTTCTGCCTATCAAAATTACTTGGAAAAAGTCTGGATAGCAAACCTAAAGAAAAGCCATACTATGGTTGTAAATTATAATACTTTATATAGTATAAAAAACAAACCTTAATACTTGAAAATATATTATTTAAAACATATTCTATTTATTAGTATTATTTTATTTTCCTTATCGTGTGAAAGTGAATCTACAGAAATAAAGTTAGCAAGATTCAAAAATATTTATTTAAATGAATCACATTTAATAAATGAAATTCCTTTAAATTTAAATAGAGAAGATAGCGCAATTTTCGTTAAAAATTATATTCATAAATGGCTCGTTAATCAAATGATAATGGATAAATCGGAAAATATGATTCCATTTGAAGTAACCAACGTAGAAAAGAAAATAAATAAATATAAAATGTCGCTAATTTCTTACGAGTTTGAACAATTTTATATAAATAAAAGATTAGATACAACTATTAATAAATCGGAAATTATTAATTATTATGAATCACATTTAGATGATTTTGTATTAAACGATTATGTTGTAAAGTGCATGTACATTAAAGTTCCAAAAAACTCTAAATTAGTAAAGGAAATAAAAAACAACTACTTTTTAAAAAATGAAAAAATGGTTGATCAAATCATGAAAACGGGTCAGAGTGAAGAAGCTTCTTTATATTACAATCCGGAGGAATGGGTATTTTTTGATGACTTATTAAAACAAATACCTATACTAGAAAAATACTCTAAAATTGATTTTATTAAGAAGAAAAAGAAGGTTGTTTTAGAATACAATGAAAGTGTTTATTTTATAAACGTTTTTGATTACATAATTAAAAATGGAACATCACCACTTAGTTTCGAAGAAAATAAAATAAAAAGTATAATACTTAATCAGAGAGCAAAAAATATTCGAAAAAAATTAAGACTTGATTTATACAACGATGGAATTAAAAACAACCTAATTGAAAAATTTAAATGATCAAAAAAATAATTATAATTTTTTTATTTAATCTGTTATATTACCCCCTTTTCTCTCAGGAAATAATAGACAAAGTAGTAGCAGTAGTGGGTGAAAGGCCAATTTTATACTCTGAAATACAAGGTCAAAAACTACAAATAGCTCAACAAGGAAATGAAATTGATGAAAATACAGATTGTCTTTTAATAGTTGAATTTATGACTCAGCAGCTTTTAATTCAACAAGCTGAAATTGATAGCCTTGAAGTAACTGAGGATATGGTAAAAATGGAATTAGATCAAAGAATACAATATTTTTCTAATCAAGTTGGTGGGACTGAAGCACTAGAAGATTTCTATGAAAAATCTATTGAAGAAATAAAAGAAGAGTTTTTTGAACAAATTGAAGATAAAATGAAAGCTCAAAAAATGCAACAAGAAATAACAGGAAATATTAATGCATCACCAAAAGAAGTAATGACTTTTTTCAGGAACTTCCCTTTTGATAGTATTCCTTATATTAATAGTAAAGTAAAAATATCTCAACTAGTTTTAGCACCAGAAATAACATTTAAACAAAAAAATTCCACTAAAAATAAACTTCGTAAAATTAAAAACCGAATAGAATCAAATGAAATTTCATTCTCTGTTGCTGCAGAATTTTACTCCAACGACCCTGGTTCCAAAGCTAATGGCGGTAATTTTGGATGGGTTGATAGAGGCGATTTTGTTCCAGAGTTTGATGCAATAGCTTACAATATTCCCCTAAATACAATTTCTGATGTTTTTGAGAGCCCTTTTGGTTTTCACATTTTAAAAGTTGAAAAAAGAAGAGGAGAGCAATATTATGGTTCTCATATTCTTGTTAAGAACGAAATTAGCGAATTAGAATTAAGAGTTTTAAAAGAAAAATGCGATTCTATATTATCAACAGTTTTACAAAATAAAAACTCTTGGGAAAAAGCGATAGTCCAAAATTCTACAAATTCTAGCCCTAAAGGCATCATTTTTAATCAAAGTTCAGGGGATATGTACTGGGACATGCAGAATATTGATAAATCATTATTTATTGGAATTAATAATTTAGAAATGGGGGAATATTCAGAACCTCTATATTATGAAGATGAAAAAGGAAATATGGGTTTTAGAATTTTAAAGCTAGAGGACAGAACTAAGCCACATAAAGCGAACTTAAACGATGATTATGAATTCATTAAAAAATATGCAGTAAACGAAAAACAAGTTAAGGAAATGGATAAATGGGTAACCAAAATTGCAAAAAATTCGTACATAAAAGTAGATGATTTATATAAAGGGTGTCCCAAAATTTCAAATTGGAATTTGAATTTTTAGTTGCTATTCACCTTTAATTTTAATATGTATTCAAAATAATAAGTTTTATAAAATCATTTGGCTGTTAAACGAAGAATGTTTTAAAACTTTAATATTACTATATTTGGAATAATATGTTTATGAATTTAATTACAAAAAAATCTTTTTTATTATTTTTAATGCTTTTTGTGTTAATTAGATTTGATGTTTCTTCTCAAGGAACTTATCACTATTTAGGAACAGACACATTAAAAAACTCATCAACTACCTACCCTTCTATTTATGGTAATGATAGATTAGGTGTCAAGAATCAATTTTTAATTAATGCTTCTGAATTACAAGGATCTGGAATTTCAGCAGGAAATATAACTGGTATCGCGTTTGATATTGTTTCTAATACCGGTAACGATTTAGCTGGTTTTGAGATTCAAATGAAGTCAACTTCTGACCAATCAATTAGTACATGGGATAATAATAATTTAGTTACCCATTTTGGTCCTTCTTTATTTACTGATCAAGTTGGCTGGAGCCATCATGACTTTACAACTCCATTTTATTGGGATGGAACTTCGAATATTATTATTCAAACTTGTTTTTTTAACTCAGTGTTGTCACAAAATGCTGTTATGAATATGACAGATTATGGATACAATACTTTAATATATCGAAGAAGAAGTACTTCCTCTCCTTGTAATTCTAATTGGGTCAATGGTGTAGAGACTAAAAGACCGAATATAAGGTTTACATGGCTGAATCCTAACAGTCCTCCAATAACAAATTTTTCTGTCGACAATCCAGTATCATGTAACGGTACAATCAATTTTTTTGATCAAAGTGCAAATTCTCCAAGCTCTTGGCTATGGGACTTTGGAGATGGAACTTCGTCTAATTTGGAAAACCCTGTTCATAATTATACTTCCACTGGAAGTTTCACTGTTAAATTAATTACATCAAATTCTTTTGGAACAGATACTACCATATTTAATAATTTTATTCAGGTTAATTTATCAAACCTGCCTCCACTGCCATCTTCATGTACACCGACAACTGGAATTGCTGGTCTAAATGGAGATTATGGTATTACAAGATTTACTTTTGGTCCATTAAATAATAGTTCTGGTAATTCATCTGAAAACTATTCAGATTTTACATGTGATTCTACATTGCTTTATTTAGGTGAAACATATGCATTAAGTGCAATTCATACTTCTGCAATTCCCCAAAACTTTTTTGCATGGATAGATTATAATAACAACGGAATTTTTGAAATTAGTTCAGAAGAAGTAGTATCAAATCTTAACAGTGGAGATTCTACTAATGCAACTATTCAAATTCCAAGTTTTGCAGTTGTAAATACTCCTCTTAGGTTAAGAATAATGTCTGATGTATCATTTTCAGGACAATTAGATCCATGTTCAAATCCAGTTTATGGTCAGGCAGAAGATTACACAATTTATTTTGCTTATAATTTAAATCCTCCAGTATCTAATTTTGAAAGTAATAAAAATTATTCTTGTGATGGCGTTATTGAGTTTTATGATTTGTCATCGAATATACCATACTCATGGCTGTGGGATTTTGGAGATGGCGGAACTTCTATTTTTGAAAATCCAATCCATACATTTAATAATAATGGTTTTTATGATATTTCACTTATAACAACGAATGCGTTTGGTAGTGACACCATAATATACAGTCAGTTTGTTGAAATTGACTCCTCAAACTTTATTGCTCCTTTTATAGATCCAAGTTCAGGACTTGTTTCTAAACCAAATACACTTAGCTATTGTTGCGAATATGGAATTTCAAAGGTTGAAATTAGTAACGTTAATAATCCATCAATGGACGGTATAGATGGATATGTTGATTATTCATGTGATTTACAAGTAATTGTTGAACCTGGTAATAGTTATACTCTTAAAGTTTATTCTAGTGGTACCATTAGACAAGACACTAGGGCATGGATTGATTTTAACAACGATTTAATTTTTACATCAAACGAAATAGTAATGCAAAAAGACAATGAATTAGATCCAGTTTCAGTTGTACAAATACCTGCAAATATGCCTACTAACACTCCTTTAAGACTTAGAATATCTAGTGATGAAGTTGGAAATAACAATGGTCCTTACGATATTGTTAATAGAGGACAAGTAGAAGATTACTCAATACTTGTGACAACATGTGAAAATCCTATCAATGTCCAAATAGGTCAAGTTAGCAATTCTTCAGTTGAATTAAATTGGGCACCTGGAGGAAATGAGAGTGCTTGGAATATTAAATATGGACCAAGCGGTTTAGGCGGTTTAGATACTACCATAAATAATGTTGTAGTCAATAATTACATTATTACTGGGCTAGATGAATCAACTACCTATGATTTTTATCTACAATCAATATGTGATATCAATACTAGTACCTGGTTAGGACCATTTAGTTCCACAACTCTAGATATTGACAATGATTTTATTTCTCAAAAATTGTATATTTATCCAAATCCTAATTATAAAATATTTTATGTTAAAAGTATTTTAGAGGTTAATTCTATAAAGATCTTAGATATTTTAGGAAAAACTGTTGAATTTTTAAATCCAAATAAAAAGTTGGTTGAAATAGACATTAGTGAAAACCCATCTGGAATATATTTTCTGAAAATAAATCTAAGTAGTGGAAGTACGTTTACTAAAAAGATAGTTTGTAAATAAAAATAATTATGTTTAGAATATTATTCTTATTTGTTTTTAATTTTATTATACTAGGAAATATATTTGCTACCCATCTAGTTGGAGGGAACTTA
>Ga0208973_1001455_pt1 | contig 10372 bp, 8 predicted proteins | sample AOAMet_66_BLW_10_2_FD_188233 | JGI IMG/M metagenome (GOLD analysis project Ga0208973, IMG submission 188233) | Ammonia-oxidizing marine microbial communities from Monterey Bay, California, USA - CAN11_66_BLW_10 (SPAdes) | ecosystem: Environmental > Aquatic > Marine > Intertidal zone | place...
AGAGATCGCTGGTCAATACATTTAATGTGACGAACTTCATCACGGGCGGATATACTCGCGGCCGAACTTGGGCCTTATCCCTTCAGTATGATATGTAGTTAAAAGCGTGTATTGGCAAGGCTGCAACTCTTTTTACCCCTCTAGTTGCAGTCTTCGCCAATACCTTTTTATCGCGTGCGATACTCACTGTCTACCGGCATCAAACCTCGCTCAATTCCCGCCCACCTTGTTCGCGCTGAACGCCTCTTTCTGGACTCATGGCAGCCACTCAATTAGCGCTACAACTAGCCCTTGACACACTTTTTTCCATGACAGGTTTAAACATTTCACTGATTCAAACAAAGCTGAAGCCTGACCAAAAACAAACAGATAGGAGTCAAGCATGAACAAAATTACGGTTTTAATATTGCTCACTCTGTGCTCTTCACTGACCTACGCGCTTGAGAACAACGACAATATAGACGCTCAGCTATTGCCGCTAAATGGTACAGAAAACGCGCGAGACCTAGGCGGTTATATAACGCAAGATAATCAAATCGTTCGGCCTCGGCTTCTCTACCGTGCTGACAGCCTAGCAGCCCTAGATGATTCCGACCTTGCTTATCTAAAGACTCTCAACCTGTCTGCAGTCACCGACCTAAGGAGCGCGTCAGAGAGAATAGCGGCCCCCGATCGACTTCCGTTACAGTCACCACCCATCAAGTACAACACCCTCAACATCAACAATACGACGGTAAACATTCCTGAACTTCGCTACAAAATATTCGAGGGGCGTTTGTCGACTAGTGAGCTGCTTGCGCTCACCAACCGCGAAAGCTACGTTACCGACCCAGTCATAAGGCGCGAATGGGGAAACTGGCTTAAAAGCCTCACACACCCCGGCAACGTGCCTCATCTTTTTCATTGCACTGCAGGTAAAGACCGGACAGGGTTTGCTGCAGCTATTTTGCTGCTGACACTGGGCGTTAGTGAACAGCAGGTCATTGAGGACTTTCTATTAAGCAACACTTTCCTTGCAGATCAAATCGACAAAAACCTGCAAAAAATCGCTTCGAGCTCGAAAACGCCGGTGAATGAAACAGCACTCCGTCAGGTGCTTGGTGTTACCTCGTCCAGTCTCGAGGGCGCGTTTGCCAAGATGCGAAGTTCGTACGGCTCCATAGAAAACTTCATTGAACAAGGCTTGGGGATTGAGCAAAAAACACGAGAGAAACTCAAAGAAACATTCTTGGAGGATTTCACGACTATGAGTAATCGCCTAACTTCGCGCGAAATCATACAGACTTTTGCCAACGTTAGAGACGAGGCAACATTGAGCGATGCCCACGGGACCCGCGCAGTGAACCACTGGTATGCAGACGGTACTTTCACTAACGAGTGGTCCAACGAGTTTGCTCGTGGAACAGTCACCGGCAGTTGGTTGTCTGATAACAACCTACGCTGCGTAATCATTGCAGAGGGGCTTCCAGAGCTGAAAGGAGACTGGAGGTGTAGCCCAATTTATCGCTTCAAACACCATTACTTTTCTGTAAACCCCGACGGAACCATTCACGCGCGACATCTACTGTCGCCAATTGAAGCCCCTTAATAAAAACGATTGACCCTACCGCGTGGCTCCAGATACCGATGCGCGCATTGTGGGAAATCGAGAATCAACACGAAAAACAGTCTAGGCAAGGTACATCAGCACAAGCGAACGCGAAGGAGGCCAGTTCACTGCCCTATCAAAATGACGAGCTGTCCCCATTAACCGAACCGCTCACGCAATAAATTCTTCTGTACCTTTCCCATCGCATTGCGCGGCAAGGCATCAATTGTCTCAACCCGTTTTGGTACTTTAAAATTGGCCAATAGCGCCCTGCAGTGAGCAATAACTTCATCACCCGAGGGTGCCTCGCTATCCGGGACAATAACTGCCAGCGCTACCTCACCAAAATCCGCGTGGGAAACACCCACCACAGCTGATTCCTTCACCCCAGCCATATCATCGATAACAAGTTCGATTTCCTTGGGGTAAACATTTAAACCGCCGCTAATTATCATATCCTTTGAACGACCTACAATGGACACATAACCATCAGCATCTTTCGTCGCCTTGTCACCGGTGTTGAAGAACCCATCTTCGGTGAAATCCTCGGCTGTTTTTTCAGGCATTCTCCAGTAGCCAGGAAAAACATTGGGCCCTTGAACCTGCAAGTTACCGGTCTCACCTACTGGGAGAACCTCTCCGGCATCATCGACAACCCTCGCGGTCACGCCCGGCAGCGCCGGTCCCACTGTACCCGCACGCCTTTCACCCTCAAGGGGATTTGAGGTATTCATGCCAGTTTCGGTCATGCCGTAGCGTTCGAGAATGGTATGGCCACAACGCGTCTGAAAATCTTCAAATGTTTCCGATAACAAAGGGGCCGAGCCCGAAACAAACAGTCGCATGTTGGTACAACACGCCGAGCCAAAATTCGGATTTGATAACAGGCGCGTGTAATAAGTCGGCACACCCATCATCACAGTGCATCCTGGCAGCGCTGCAACCGCTGCTGAATCGGAATAGCCGCTATGCCAAACCATGCTGGCACCGCTCATCAGGACGCAGCTCACACCCACAAACAGACCGTGAACATGATAAATCGGTAACATGTGTAATAATCGGTCGGTAGCAGTGAATCCCCAGGCACTCACAAGCGTCTCGGCATTTTTTCGCAGATTGTCATGACTTAACATGATGCCTTTTGGTTGCCCCGTGGTGCCGGAGGAATAGAGCAAAGCAGCCATGTCGCTACCAAGCACTTCCGCAGCCTCAAAGTCAGCATTATTTGTCTCTGCCTTCTCTGTCAGCGTCCCATTGCCATCCGCATTGAGCGTAAGCAAGGCGTTGACACCCGGACCTGCTTCTGTCGCGGAAAGAGCTGACTCAATTGTTGCCAGGGAATCGGCATCGCAGACCACTATTGTGGGCTCGGCGTTACCCAGAAAATACTCTAGTTCAGAAGCCTTGTAAGCTGTATTAAGCGGGTGGTAAACCAATCCCGCGCGAAGGCAGGCAAAATAAAGAAACAGGTTTTCGACGGACTTCTCTACCTGAACCGTGACCCTGTCACCGGATTTTGCACCCAACGCAATTAAACAGTTTGCGATACGTGCTGAGGCCTCGTCGGCCTCTCGGTAAGAGACACTGCGCCCATCGGCGGTCGCCAGCAACTCTGTTTCGTGATCAGACGGAAAATGTCGTTTGAAGTGCGCAAAAAGGTTGGCATTACTGCTCATACATAAGGTTCCTGAGCCAGATGTTTTTATTAGCCGACAATTGTAAAGCAATTTTCTAAGCGCCGTCGAATCTCTGGCTAGCTAGTTCAGAAAGACAATTCAGAAGAACTGATGCTTATAGCTGTTCCAGATAAGAGTGACATGTTAAATTCCTGCGGTTATTTTTTGAATCAAAGCAGCCCGGCTGCACGTAAAAGAAAGCAAAGGAGCCGCTTCATGACCCATCCAGATCAAACACCCTATCAAGAGGCCGACGCATGTCTGACTCTCATGCGCGCAGAAGTTGACGCAGGACTGCAACATTTGAATCGCGCGTGCAGTTCAGAGGGCAGACTATCCGCAGAACAATTGGATGCCCATCAAGAAGTTAGCTACGAACTTGCATTTTGTATCGCGGAACTAGAGGCTTCCATCGTCATGCTACGGTACGCGCAACAAGTCTCTACTCAGGACGAAATGTGCGAACCCATGGCGCTTTCTTTTTGCGCGGAAAATATTCGCGCCGTATGGCAGCGCCTGCTGACCCACGCAACAGAATTAGCGCTTTCAAACCGACACCTGCTCGACCTGATGGGCAGCGAACCGCTTGCTGGCTTTCTTGCCCGCTTTGGCGACATCTCTCAGATCGCTGCTATTGGTGCAGCGCTGTTAGCCAGAGGTAATGCGCGGCTACCAAGCGGGCTGGATGGAGAAAAGGACATGGTTCGCGATAGCTTCGCCCGATTCGCGGAGGATGTGGTCATGCCGCTGGCAGAAGAGATTCATCGTTTTGATCAAGACATCCCGGACGAAATCATATCGGCGGCAGCAGATATGGGCTGTTTCGGTTCCTGTATCCCAGAGCGCTTTGGTGGCCTGATGCCCGATGAGCGAAGTGACAGCCTCGGTATGCTTGTGGTGACAGAGGAGCTGTCTCGCGGTTCACTGGGCGCCGCAGGCAGCCTTATCACACGTCCTGAAATAGCAGCACGCGCACTACTTCTAGGCGGAACTGAGGAACAAAAGTCTACCTGGTTACCGCGCATGGCGGCCGGAGAAAAACTTGTTGGTATCTCAATCACCGAACCGGACTTTGGCTCAGACGTCGCTTCGCTGTCGCTTAAAGCAACAAAGGTTGACGGCGGCTGGCAACTTAATGGCGCGAAAACCTGGTGTACATTTGCGGGCCGAGCGGACGTGCTGGTTGTCATCGCACGCAGCAACCCTGACAGAAACTCACCAGAGGGTAAGGGTCATAAAGGATTAAGCATGTTTTTAGTTGAGAAACCCCGATTTATGGGTCACGAATTCAGCTACGAAAACCCTACAGGGGGCAAGCTTGTGGGCAAGTCTATTCCCACCATCGGTTATCGCGGCATGCACTCTTTTGACCTGTCTTTTGAAGAACTGTTTGTACCCGACGCTGCGCTTGTGGGCGGAGACGAAGGACAAGGTAAAGGTTTTTACAACACCATGGCGGGATTGTCTGGCGGCAGGATTCAAACCGCAGCACGCGCCTCCGGCGTGATGCAGGCGGCGATCGAGCGCGCCGTGCGCTATGCAAACGATAGGAAGGTATTCGGTGCGCCCGTAGGCGACTATCAGCTAACCCAGGTAAAACTCGGCCGCATGCTATCGGCGCTCACCGCAGGACGCCAATTTAGCTACGCCGTAGCTAGAATGATGGATGAAGGCGGCGGAAAAATGGAAGCCAGTCTCGTAAAACTGTATAGCTGTAGAGCGGCAGAATGGGTAACCCGCGAGGCCATGCAGATCCACGGTGGTATGGGATACGCTGAGGAAAGTGACGTAAGCCGCTATTTTGTCGACGCACGTGTCTTGTCCATATTTGAGGGTGCAGAGGAAACTCTCGCGCTCAAGGTGATCGCTCGGGATCTGATCGCCAATGCTCGAGAAGAAAACTTAGGTTAAGACAACACCGAAACAATTTATAACACTTCTCAGGAGAGCACCATGCAGGACGTTCTATCGGGTTTACGCATCGTAGAAGGCAGTGCTTTTGTCGCTGCCCCCTCCGGCGGCATGACGCTTGCACAGCTGGGCGCAGACGTGATTCGCTTTGATCCCATCGGCGGAGGCATCGACTACCGTCGCTGGCCAGTGACGGAAAACAACGAGAGTATCTATTGGCATAGCCTGAACAAAGGCAAACGCTCGATTGCTGTGGATTTCAAGAAACCCGAGGGGCGGGAACTTCTCACGCAATTGATCACCTCTTCTGGCGATGACTGCGGTCTGTTTTCGACTAACTTCCCTGCTAAAGGTTGGCTGTCCGATGAAAGCCTTCGCGCTCACCGGAAAGACTTGATCTATATCAACCTGACCGGCGACCGTCACGGCGGCAGTGCCTTGGACTACACTGTTAACAGCAGACTAGGCTTGCCCTTTTTGACTGGCACCAACGCCGGCACTGAAGGTGCACCGATTAACAACCCACTACCAGCATGGGATGTTATCGCTGGGCAACACATTGCGATTGGTTTACTTGCGGCGGAACGGCAACGAAGCCGCACGGGCAAAGGCCAATTCGTCAAGCTAGCACTGGCTGATGTCGCGTTCGCCACCATGGGACATCTTGGATACATTGGCGAGGCAATGATTAACCAGGGTGAGGGTAAGCGTGAAGCGATTGGCAATCATATCTACGGCACTTTTGGACGAGACTTTAAAAGCCGCGACGGACAGCGTGTGATGATCGTCGGCGTTAGCGCAAATCAATGGCAATCGATCCTAAAAGTGACTGGGCAGACAGACGCGATTGCAGAGCTGGGCAACAGGTTAGGCTTGGATTTCAATCGGGAAGGTGATCGTTATGAAGGTCGCGAGGCCATTTGCGATCAACTTGAACCATGGTTTGCTGAAAGAGATTTTGGTCCGCTGGTGGAGGCACTAGAAGCTGCAGGCGTTTGTTGGGGCAAATACCAAACAGTCACAGAAATGGTCAGCTCAGACCCTGACTGCACGATCGATAATCCCCTATTCGAATCAGTTGAACAACCCGGTATCGGCACATATCTGGTTCCTCAAAACCCTCTTGGGTTTACAGCGGCTGAAAGACATCCGATACGTCCAGCGCCACGATTGGGTCAGCACACTGATGAAATTCTTGCGGATATTCTTGGCCTCGGCAGCAGCGAGATTGGTCGCTATCATGACGAGGGTATTGTTGCGGGGGACTGATCGATCAAACTGGCGGCAGCGAAAGTCGGCGCGTTTTCATTTTTGGTCGAGCCGGACCATGAAATATACTGAAACGAAATATAGAAGAAGGACCTAAGATATGGCATTTTTTGTTCGCGACGATATCAGCCTCTACTATGAAGTCCATGGTGAAGGGTATCCAATATTACTTATTGCACCGGGTGGCATGAGGTCAGCCGTGAGTTTCTGGCAAGGGTCAGAATGGAACCCTATAACAGCCCTCGCCCCACATTTTCGCGTTATCGCGATGGATCAACGCAACGCGGGCCAATCAAAGGGGCCTGTGTCGGGCAATGATGGTTGGCACAGTTATACTGAAGACCAACTTGCGTTGCTCGATCACCTCGGTATTCAAAAAGCACACGTGTTAGGCGGCTGCATTGGTGGTCCCTACGCATTCGGCTTAATGCAAGCGGCACCTGACAGAATTACAGCGGCCGTGCTGCAACAATCTATTGGCTTCGACGGCAGCAATCGTCCGCTAATGTACGATATGTTTGATAGCTGGAAAGAGGGTTTGAAGCGAGATATGCCCGACGTGACCGATGCGGAATGGGCAACATTCAGAGGCAATATGTACGACGGTGATTTTGATTTCAATGTGGGCCGGGATTTTGTTGCGACGTGTCAGGTACCAATGCTTGTGCTCATGGGAAATGATGCCTACCACCCGATGCAAACATCGCGGGAGATCGCAGAAATAGCACCGAAGGCCACATTAATTGAAGACTGGAAGTCCGAACCCGATAACACCGCCCGAAGTGTTATCGCGTTTTTACAGCGCCACCCTTAAAAGCCTCTCGATCGCTTTATTCAACGCGGATAGTCGCTTTCTCGATCTTCACCTGTTCACTGGTTTGCCCAGAGCGACTACCCGCCGCTTCAAGCATCGCGAGCGTTTCTTCTCCTGAAACAATCTCACCGAAGATCGTGTGTTTTCCATCAAGGTATTGAGTTGGCACAAAAGTGATAAAAAATTGACTACCATCGGTGCCTGGACCTGCATTTGCCATACTTAACAACCCGGGCTTGTCGTGACTGGTAGTCCCATCAAATTCCCCCGCATATCGATAACCCGGTCCTCCGCGCCCCGTCCCTGTGGGGTCACCACCCTGCGCCATAAATCCCGGGATGATTCGATGAAAAACCACATCATCATAAAAACCGGCATCTGTTAGAAATTTGGTGCTTGACGCATGCATGGGTGCACTTTCGTGATAGAGCCTGAATGACATCGTGCCTTTGTTTGTCACTAGATCCCAATAATAGGTTTTACCAGCCTCGAAAGAAAACATCGCTGGTAGCGCCAAGTTTTGTTTCCAATCCGGATTGCTGCGGTCGATATTATCGGCTGGCTCATATTGAGAGCTTGTCATTTTTTCCTCAGCTTCACCTGCTTCACCTGTTCCACTCATGGCACGGTCTTCCCCTTCGCAGGAAGCCAAGAAGAGTGTCATTAAAAGGGTCAAGCCAGTTGATTTCAAAATTTCACACATAGGTTTCGGTCCGGATCTATTTGGTAGAACATTTTCACAGAATTGCGTTCATTAAGGCAATAACAAAGCCATAGTTGTGATACCGTGTTTGCCCTATCTAGGGCCTAACGATCGGAAACCTTGTTTTCTGAAAGGCGCGAAGAACAATAAAGAAGATAAAACCAACATAAGAATATTTTAATGACAGAGCAGAAAAACCCTGATTCTTTAGCAATTCAGCAAGTATCCGAGCAGACCGACTCAAGTAACAAAAATGACTACTCATCCGCCGCCACAAAGTACTACGCGCTGGGATTGCTCACTATTGTTTATAGCTTCAATTTCATTGATCGGCAATTGTTATCTATCCTGCAGGAATCTATAAAAGAGGAACTACTGCTATCCGATAGCCAGCTCGGCTTGTTAACCGGCTTCGCGTTCGCCGTATTTTACGTCACAGCTGGCATACCTATCGCGAGATTCGCCGACCGCTCTAACAGACGAAACATCATCGCTTTTTCAGTTGGGCTATGGAGCTTAATGACCGCCCTGAGCGGACTAGTACAGAATTATGCCCAATTATTGATTGCGCGAATCGGCGTTGGGGTTGGTGAAGCGGGTGGCAGCCCACCCTCTCATTCGATCATCTCAGACATATTCCCGGTTGAGTCACGGGCCAGTGCAATTTCGTTTTATTCAACTGGGGTAAATCTGGGCATCCTATTTGGTTTTCTACTTGGCGGCTGGCTGAATGAATTTTTCGGCTGGCGAACTGCATTTTTTGTTGTTGGCGCCCCCGGCATTATCATTGCAATCATCGTTCGTTTCACCCTTAAAGAACCTATCAGGGGCCTTTCTGAAAACAAACAGGTGACCCAAGACGCTGTGCCCTTCAAGGAAGTGTTACTGGTGCTGTGGCACAGTATTTCGTTTCGTCATCTCGCATTGGGCGCAGCACTCAATGCATTTGCTTCCTACAGCACGAGTAACTGGACCGCATCTTTCTTTATCCGCACCCACGATATGACAACCGGCGAACTCGGAACTTGGCTCGCATTAATCATTGGGCTCGGCGGCGCTATCGGGGTACTTGGTGGTGGGCTGATCGCTGATCGCTTGGGAAGAAAAGACAAACGCTGGTATGCATGGATACCGGCCATCGCTGGTTTTGTCAGCGTACCCTTTATGATCGGGGTATACACCGCAGAGAACGCATACATTGCGCTGATGTGCGCCGTCGTGCCAGGAGTCATGTTTAATGTTTATCTAGGCAATACTATCGCTACAACCCATGGCCTTGTGGGTCTGAGAATGCGGGCAACCGCCTCGGCGATATTATTCCTGATTCTCAACATGATCGGCCTGGGTATTGGCCCTTGGGCAGTGGGTATTTTAAGCGACTCGTTTGCGGCCTCGCTGGGTGATGATTCGCTGCGCTATGCAATGCTTTATATTATCCCACCGATGATGTTCTGGTCTGCGTGTCACTTCTTCCGTGCCGCGAAAACACTGCGGGAAGATTTGGCAGCGGCACCCGACTAAATTTCTGCCTCTTCACCGGGTCGAGAGAAAAACTCTTCACCGCTGCTTTTCAATTGCGGCGGTACTTTTCGTGGCACGTGAATACCAATGGCACGCTTTGCATTCATATACTCATGAAGAATTTTTTGACCAGTGGGATTCCCCTTGAACCAATAAGGCGGAAAAGCCACGTCGGTTGGTTCCTCGTGCCAATGATCTTTGTACCTCAGGTAATGATCAACATTTGCATCAGCATCACCGAGGTGCGTTACCATTATCTCTTTATCCACCTTTACCCTGAAAACAATGTTCTCCACTTTGGCGCGTGCTGGCCAGCCTGAGTGGGGAATTCTCACCGCATCAATTTCCAACTTACCTCGCCGCAGACGCCAAACAGGGTCACCAAATTCGAGGGAAACGCCGGTGACTCTTGCAACAACAGATTCGAACCCTGATTGCATTCTTAGAGAGCGCACCGCTTGCGCGGGCGCATAAAGATGAACATTAGGCCAACGTTGCAGATACATCATCATGTCATCAGCGGAGAAGTGGTCACCATGCGCATGACTCACAAAAATAGCATTGATGTTGTTAAACGGCGCTTTGCCCTCAAAAATATCAGAGCGCATCTGATCAGGTACCAACTGATAATACCCATAGTCCTGATGAAAGAATGGATCGAACAGTAACTTCACTTCACCCGATTGAATGAGCAGCGCTTCATTGCCCAGATACATGGCTTTTCCTTGCGATGCCCCTCTTGTCGCTTCACCGCTGTAACTGTCGGGTATCATGCCGAACACAAAAACCAGCATCAACACGCTCGCCCAACTCAGCGGCAATCTGCAGGGTCGATAGAGTACGGCCTTAATTTCACATCTGCCTAACATTGTTCTTCACCAACAGGTCTA
>Ga0208973_1001462_pt1 | contig 10345 bp, 4 predicted proteins | sample AOAMet_66_BLW_10_2_FD_188233 | JGI IMG/M metagenome (GOLD analysis project Ga0208973, IMG submission 188233) | Ammonia-oxidizing marine microbial communities from Monterey Bay, California, USA - CAN11_66_BLW_10 (SPAdes) | ecosystem: Environmental > Aquatic > Marine > Intertidal zone | place...
GGGATTGCGCATATTTGTGAACATGAACTACACGCTCTTTTTAATTCTCTTGCTTGCCTATGTAGGTGTGCTCGTTTTGATTGGTAAAATAACCTCGCGAGGCGCGACCAACGCAACCTTCTTCAACGCGAATAAAAACGCTTCTTGGTTGCTGGTAAGTTTCGGCATGATTGGCGCCTCGCTCAGCGGTGTCACTTTTATTAGTGTTCCTGGATGGACAGCTGCCTCAGGAATGACCTACCTGATGATGGTGGTAGGCTTTTTCTTTGGCTATTTACTCATTGCTTACGTACTATTACCCGTGTACTACCGATACAATGTGATAAGTATTTACAGTTTTCTTGGGGAAAAACTGGGGGCTTCCAGCTATAAAACGGGCTCTGCATTCTTCCTGCTTTCGCGTATAGTTGGTGCAAGTGCACGTTTGTACATCGTAACCATGGTCGTCCAATTAATGATATGCGACAGCCTCCATATTCCCTTTCCCATTACTGCCATAGCCGTTCTCGCACTCATCGCACTTTACAGTGCGGCGGGCGGTATTGCAACCATCGTTATCACGGATACCCTTCAAACTGCATTCATGCTTATTGCAGCTGCATTGGCACTCTATTTTGTAGGTAGCGCTGTGGTTCCTGAACAACAAAGCATTTGGGATTATATTACCAAGAGTGACATGGCTTACGTCATCAAATCTGGTTCGGCACAAGCATGGTGGAAACAACTGCTCGGAGGGATGTCGATAGCTGTTGCTATGACCGGTTTAGATCAAGACATGATGCAAAAAAATTTGACGGTTGCGCGCCTAAAAGACTCGCAAAAGAACATGGTCTTGCTCGGAGTAAATTTACTTTTTGTGAATGCCTTGTTTCTGGCCTTAGGTATACTCTTGACAGATTACGCTGCACTCCAGGGCATTACTGCAACCGGCGATAAACTCTTTGCAACCGTCGCTACCAGTAGCGGTATGCCAGCGCTATTAGGTGCAGTGTTTTTCCTTGGGCTTTTGGCTGCTGCATTCTCTAGTGCAGATAGCGCACTTGCTTCACTTACCACTGCTTTTTGCGTGGACTTTCTTGCAATGAATACGAAGGAAGATTCTAAACGTAGAAACAAAGTGTATGTGGGGTTTATGGGAGTTTTACTCGTTGTAATGCTCCTGATTTATTCCCTGGAAGCGGACAGCATCATTTCCGCTTTATTTACAGCTGCTGGTTATACCTACGGTCCGTTGCTCGGACTTTTTGCATTCGCTTTGACGCAAAAGAGAAAGATTCAAGGTTGGGGAATTACCGGAGTAGCAATAGGTAGTCCTTTTATAGCCCACGCCCTAAGCCTATGGGCACCCAATTTAGGGTACACCATAGGTTTTGAGCTTCTACTTTACAACGGTTTAATCACCTACTTCGGCGCATGGGCATTGAGCCAACGTGCCTAGTATTTCGTGACTTTGAAGTTTTGTGCTGAATTTTCAGTGGTCACCTTCACTTGATAGAAGCCACTAGCATATGCTCCTATATTCAGAGTAATGCGTCCAGCGATTGCATTGAAGATACTTTCTTCCATTAATGCACCATTCGTACCAAAGATTTGAACGAATACCTTTCCTTCTACCTCAGCCGTGTGTAGGTGAAGTATACCTTCCGTAGGGTTAGGATAGAGCACCATAGAAGCAGTGCCTTCTTCATCGAGCCCAATATTGGTATAAGGGACATTGATGCTATCCAGGCCACAAGCTGTAGTAATCACAAGTTTCACAGTAGTAGGTCCATTTCCTGAAAAAGTGTGCGTCGGGTTTTGTGCAGTTGATGAGTTCCCATCTCCAAAATCCCAGAACCAGGCGCTTGGTGTTGGCGCACTGCGGTCCGTGAATTGGTAGGTCAGCCCATTCGTGTTTTGCAATTCGAAATCTGCATCGAGCTTCGGACCAGGTACTAGAACAGCGCTGTCTGCTACGAAGGTGTAGGCATTGTAGTAGATGTACTCAAGGTCGTAATCTGTTGAAATGTTTAGTGTTGCTGTATGTGCTCCCATTCCTATGAACGTCGAAAGTAAGCTCGATCCTTGACGGTTTAAAGTAAACAGACCATCGACTGTCGTATCTGTACTGCTCAAGTCGAAGTCGAACGGCGTGTCTTCACAAATGGGTGAAATATTCAAAGCAGCCGTAGCAGGAGTTCCAGAAGAAATGACCCGAATGTTATCTATGTAGAGGTTGTTACCGTATCCGCCGATTCCTTTGATTCGGAATTGTACAAAATCTCCATTTGTAGAAGATAGAACTACACTATCTGTGCGCCAATCGCTTGATCCGCCCGGAATGAATTGACTTTGAGAATTAGAAGCGGTCGCTAGATCACCACCGCCTTTTTCATAAACGCGTGTGAAAGTCGCTCCGCAATCTGTGCTCACCTCGACTAAAAGAGAATCGGCATAGGCGGTAGAATACGCCGCATAACTTACATCGAAATACAAGACGGGATTGTAGCCATTGATATCAAACTTTTCACTCAAAAGGCCGTCTTCAGTGCCGACAGTGGAGTAATTGAAGTAGTTCATATACATGACTTCACTTTTAGCGCCCGTGGGTCCAGTAACTTCTCCTTTGGTCCAGCTGGTGCTGCCGTCTGGATTTTCGGTGGTGAACGCAACTGTTCCATTACCTGTCCATGTTTCTACAAAAGGAAGCGTTTGTAGCGGACTGACCGTTACAGCATTTGCTAATACAATGGTATCTGCTCCATAGGAGTTACTGGCAATTAAAGTAATAGTATAGGCCCCATAAGCACTGAAACTGACCTCTGGGTTTTGTGAGTTGCTCGATGTTCCATTAATGAAACTATGCGAGGAAGGAGTGATCGACCAATTCCACGACGTTGGGCTTTTCGTGCTGAGATCAGAGAGTATGACACCTGTATTTAAACATGGTGTACCCGTTACAGGAACGAAATCTGCTACAGGAATACCAATATTATCCTCAATTTCGATAGCATCAATGGCCAAATCACTTTGGTAACTATCGCCGGTAATACCTTTAAATCTAAAGAGTACTGTATCTCCTGCAAAACTGCTGATATCAATAGCAACATTCTTCCAACTGTTACCTTGATTTCCGCTCTGTGTAAAAAGTGTCGTCCAGCTCGATCCATTAAAAATGGCGGCTTCTAGATCACCCTGGTTCGCACCGTTCATATGATATGCGAAACGCAATTCAGGGGAGATACTTCCAGCTAAGTCGATACATGGAGTATATAGCAACGCCTCTTGGAACTCGCAATTTCCTGAAGCTTCAAGGTAGAGGTATTTCCCACTACCGCCTGTTCCTGTTGTTGGTCCTGTACCACTCGATGCAGTTGATCCACTATTGGTACGCCAGTCGATATCGTCCTCTGTTCCATTTGTCAAGTTGATGAAATCGCCACCTAAATTACACACAGTTCCACCACAATTGGTATTCGTCCCACAATTTGAAAACCCGTCAAAATTCTGGGTAAAGGGCAATCCATAGAGTGAGGAATTGTAGTAATTAATGCTTTGGACAACAGTGTCATTCAAACTGTTTTGATCGCCGCTGAGTTCTGACCAAACCTTAAGCGTTTGGGCAGTCGTTCCGCTCCATGTAATGGGTGTCGCAAATGTGAAAGTGGTATCCGCGTAGGAATTCAGATTTCCAAAAAATGTATCTCGCACAGTCGTTGTCCCGAATGTCATGGCCACAGGTAATGTATCCAACACTTGTGTAGAAGGATTGGTAATACTTATAGTTACCGGTTGCATTGGGTTTTGACAGGAGGTGATGAATTGCGGACTTAGTAAAGAGCTAATCCCGCCGTCTCTTGGCAGAGGGCAAGCGTTAGTGCCGGAAGGGAGTTGTACAGCGTAGGCACGTCTTCCCTCTACTGAGTTTATAGTACCACTCACGCTAAACCAGGTTCCACTAGTAGGTTGGTAAGGAATAATCATGCTGTTTGAAGTACTGTTGTACACGCTGTCCATGTAAGTTGTGCCCAATATATAAGCAGTGTAGTCAGTAGCTCCGGTTACAGGGCTGAAAGAGATTTTTATACTGTCAGGGCAGGCCCAGTCTAGACTGAGGTTGGTTGGAGTATTCAGAATAACGAACGGTCCCGCTACAGTGGTGTCTGTACCTTGAATATTGCGTAAAAATGCATTTTTTGTTGCGACGTTGGGTACATTCCAATTTGCAACTCTGTTGCCTCCAGTAGCGTTTAAGTTCACATTGGTCCAAGTCCCCATGCTATCCGTAGAATACTGCCATGTCAATGAAGTTGCTCCATTCCAACGCACATAATTTGCACCTGGTGTCAGTTTTGCATTTTCATGAGGGAATGCGATAGGGTTCTTTTCCATATCCATCGCATAAACGATGTAAAACGTTTGTGGCCCCTGAGGGATGTTTGTGCCATAAACAGTAAACCGATAATCTCCTGAAGAAGGTGCATTAAGTGTAACCTGTTCTGCATTATTTAAGGTGTCAACGCCGCGGGTCGCGCCATAAAGAAGGGTAGTCGTATTCGGTGTAGGATCTAGAACCCATGGTTGGTAGGTAGTAACTCCTGTTAAATCGGTTACTTCGAAATCTAGATTATTGACCAATGCTTTAGATGCGCTCGTAGATGCTTCTTTATCTGTCCAGTAGAGCATGGCACTGAATTTATTTACTCCAGCAGGTAAGGATATTGTATAGGTCAGTGTATCGTTTGTTGTGATGCTGCTACTAAGGAATTGAGTGTCCTGGATAACCTTAAGGGCTTTACGTGCATTCACTCGACCATAGCCGTAGATGAAATCCGGACCTGGATTTCCCAAATCATCTGCGGTATTCATAGCAATTGCTTTAAGTAAACCAGCTTCTGCGGTATCCTGTTGCAATACATCAAAAGTATTGTGCAACACCGCGAAGTATCCGGCTACACCTGGCGCAGACATCGACGTTCCAGTTTTATTGCCGTAGGTGTGGGAGTCAATAGTAGAATAGACATTGGTTCCTACTGCAGCTAAATCTGGCTTAATTCTGCCATCTGCAGCAGGTCCTCGTGAAGAAGATGGAGCAATAGCGTCAGTACTGGTTATGTTCGCAGTGGCAATAACGTTTTTTCCTTGTTTGTGTCCACCAGTAACATTTCCCCATTGCGATCCTGCTCCGTAACCACAATTCGATCCGTTTGAGTTACCCGCACTGAAGACATGCACGAGAGCTGCATTATCCCGGACATCTTTATCCATTTGTTGGGCATAAAATGTATATCCTGCATTACAGCCGTTAGAATAAGAGCTGTTCGTTACTCGTATACCGTAAGAAACGTAATGCGCATCAATATTACTTAAGTTACTCGGATAGTCGTAATACACCATCGTGGCACCCGGTGCATTACCTTCAGCTGTTGGGTCAATATTTCCTGCGCCGAAAATGGTTCCAGCGACATGGTCTCCGTGGTCACCTATACTGTTGCCAGCCAAAGAGGTTAATCGACCTTTGTAGTCTGCATGTGGACCTATATCACCATCATCGCCAAGACCCACGACCACATTAGACCCATCAAAAGGAGTTTGACCTTGGATGTAGGCAGTTCTCGCGGCAGCACGGCTGTTGTAATTTTCTGGTGTTCCAGGTTCTTCAATAGCTTGAATGAACAATACAGCATCATCTTGAGCCAATTGATTCAATAATTCAGGCTTTATAATCGCAGTATGCCATTCCGCATCAAGATCAACGACCTGTGAGATAAATGCTGGTGCTTTCCAGTGTTCAGAAGTTCTGAATTGAACAGCAACACGACCGTCGTTGAGCACTGCCCATTCAGGCCAGTCACCGATGGAGAGCGGACCGTCGAGTTTCATCATCGGCGTCCATTTTACAAACGCATTGAGCCCTGCATCACGCAATTGGGCAATAGTCACTCCTGCCGGAATTTTTACGTCAAACGCGTTTTTAGGCAAATAATGCCCGAGTTCTACACCTAAATCAGTCAATGCTTTTTTATCTTCGGCGAGAACAACACGGTCCCAAAGACCCACCCCATAGGTCGGTTGCGTATTGCTTAGTTGTTTAAACGTTCCTTCCTCGATGTGGTAGGTGCCCGATTTTAATTGGACTTTAAGCTGGGCTTGCAGCGCAAACGACGTAAACGTTAATAGGAAAAGTAAAAATCTAACCATGTATTTCATTAATAAGAATACCAATATAACACCCAGCGTTCCAAATGTTCAGGCTTTTTTGGTGTTGATTTTATTAGCGTTTGGAAATCAATTATTTGCGCAATTTTCTCCCCTTTCGCAAAGTGAGGCTTTAGCTGAAATGGAGCGCTTCGGATCAGGTAAACGCGTGTTGTACATGGCAGCCCATCCGGACGATGAAAACACCCGTTTGATTGCGTGGTTGTCGAATGCGCTTGATGCGGAAACCACTTATTTATCGCTTACCCGAGGTTCTGGCGGACAGAATTTGATCGGCGACGAGCTTGGGGCGGAGCTAGGTATTATTCGCGAACACGAGCTTCGTGCCGCACGTAGTGTCGACGGCGGGAACCAGCGATTCACCGATGCCTTAGACTTCGGATATTCAAAAAGTGTGGACGAGGTATGGACGAAATGGGACCATGACGATCTTCAATTGCAAGCCATCCGAACCATCCGTGAACTCAAGCCAGACTTTATTATCACACGTTTCCCTCCAGATGAGAGAGCAGGCCATGGCCACCATACGGCCTCAGCCGAGCTCGCTATTGAATGTGCTGAGCTGGCCTCGGACGAGAATTACGATACAGCCACAGCGGCTTGGTCGGTGCAGGGCGTTTGGTGGAATACCTCGATTTGGTGGGATGAAACACTAAAGGACGATCCTGAGGCTGTATACCTTGATATGAGCGGGTTCGATCCACTGCTGGGCGATACCTATGGCGCCATAGGCGATGCGGCGCGTTCCAAGCACAAGTGCCAAGGATTTGGTGTTCCTATTAATCGCGGCCCGCGTGAAGAGTACTTCAAAAAGCTTTGGGGTGGAGGCGATTTATCCTCTTACCTTATACCGGACCGCGGCGCAGATGCACAAAGTTTATTGGCTCAGGATGCGGCCTTCGCTCTTGAAATAGGGGACCAAAAGCAAGCCATTTCTAAGTGGGCTGCATTGGGCTCATCAATACTAGAGAAAACAGCACCTACATCGGATAAATACCAGCGCTGGCAACAGGTCATGCTGCATCTCTTGGGCGTGTATGCTGAGGTCTTCACGTCTAGTAACCCTATGCCGGAAGGCCCCATGTATCCAGCGACCTTGGTGCTTCAAGCCCTGAATTTTGACGTGGAAGTGAAGCTGGCTTCGGTTAAGGCACCAAATAAGGATATGGGGTTGAATCCCGCACAGGTACTCACTAGTGAGGGGCAGGAGCTCGAAGTAGATTTGTACGATGAGGGAAAAATCACAAAGTACATCAGGGTCCGCTTAGAACATGAATCCGCCATCATTTTACTCTACCTCAAGCCTGTCGCTAAGCTCAGCGACCGTGCCGTTGGGGAATATCGCGAGGCCATCGCGGTGGAGCCGGCCATTCATGCGAAGTTCGATCAAACCGTCTATTGGAATACTGGCAAGAAAGGATCTATTGGATATAGTATTTACTCCAAGGATGGAGGTGAGTTAAGTTGGTCAATAAATTTTGCTCTCAAGGGATTGAAACACATCAATGGTTACGATCATTTGGTTGAAGACGAGAATCATCAGATTACATTCAATGCCATTGAACAAAGCGCATTCTTAAACGCAGGATGGAATCACTTTGAGGTTGAGTTGCCATCGAAGATGTCTAACGGGATGTTTCTCTTAAATATCGGTGATGTTCCTACAACACAAATGGGAATGGGCTTCAATCCTATTTATTTGGAAAAGCAAACCATCAGCTACCCACATATAGGCACACACTACGTGTACACGCCTGCACAAGCGACTTTGACTGTGCTTGATCTGAATAAAAAGCGCATTAAGGTGGGCTACATTGAAGGTGCCGGCGATATTATGGATGAAACCCTAGAGAATTTGGGGTACGAGGTACTTCGGATTACCGAGGACACCCCGGATTTATGGAACGAAGTAGATGCTGTACTTGTGGGAATTCGTGCCTTCAATACCGAGAAATGGCTCATGAATAGTGGGGATAGAATCAAGACCTTCGTTGAAGGTGGTGGTAACTTTGTCGTGACGTATACGACTGCTGGAAGAAGCGGTCTTGAATTGCCAACGCCGCTCCCACTAGTAATCGGAAGAGACCGCGTGACTGAAGAGGAGGCGCCTATTACGCTGAGTAAACACCCGATACTTTCTTCCCCAAATGAGATCACGTCTAAAGATTTTGACTATTGGGTGCAAGAGCGCGGATTGTATTTTCCTAAATCATTTGAGGGATACAGCGAGGTACTTACAATTATGGAAAGTACAGGTACGAACTATTCCAACAGCACCGTTGTTGGACATTATGGAAAAGGTTCCGTAATTTACACGGGATTGTCACTGTTCAGGGAACTGCCAGCAGGTGTTCCAGGTGCCATGAAACTTTTACAAAACATACTCCATTATGACCATTAAGAACACATCGATTGTTAATTGGAAGAAATACTACATAGGCGTTGTAGCACTTCTAGTAGCTGAGATTGTAGCATTCTACTTTATCACGCGTCAATACGTGTAAATGCACGCATTAGACTGGATTGTATTAGCGGCGACCCTAACGACGATTGTTGGTTACGGTATTTATAAAACTCGTAGCCGTAATGCGGGTGAGCTACTCAGTGGCTCTAAAGATGTAAGTCTTTGGACCATAGGGCTCGGAATAATGGCCACCCAAGCCTCCGCGATCACATTTTTATCTACTCCAGGTCAGGCCTATGCCGAGGACATGGGTTTTATCCAATTCTATTTTGGGCTTCCCTTAGCGGTCATATTGGTTAGTATTTTCTTTGTACCTGCATACCGCAAAATGAGTGCAGTCACAGCTTATCAATTCCTAGAACAGCGTTTCGACCGTAAAACCCGATTATTCACCGCTGCTCTTTTCTTAATGTCGCGCGGGTTGGCCGCAGGTATTACCATATTCGCACCCGCCATAGTTTTGAGTGCGGCGTTGGGTGTATCGCTCAACCTTATGATTGTCATCATAGGGCTCATTGTAGTCTTCTACACGGTCTCTGGCGGCTCCGCAGCTGTAGCCGTTACCCAAAAGTGGCAGATGCTTACCATCCTCAGTGGGATGGGTATCGCAGCCTATTTGCTTGTAGATAAGATACCAGTAAGCCTTCCAGAGGCCTACGACATCGCGGGAAGAATGGGTAAACTCAACATTATCAATACCAGTTTAGATCCTGGAACGCGTTACACACTATGGTCAGGATTAGCCGGTGGATTATTTTTATCGCTCAGTTATTTAGGAACAGACCAAAGCCAAGTACAACGCTATTTAGGTGCTGAAAATCAGTCAACCAGTCGCTTTGGTTTATTGTTTAATGGGGTTTTTAAAGTGCCCATGCAGTTTTCCATATTAGCTATTGGGGTTCTCCTTTTTGTTTTTTACCAATTCACGCAACCCCCCATCTTCTTCAACGAGAGTGAGGTAAGGCGTGCACCATTGGAAATTCAAGCAGCATTAGACCAGTTAGAGAACGAACACACTATGGTGTTTGACGCTAAACGTGCTGCGCTACTTCAAGCAGATTGGACTCAAGTCCATGCGCACAGTGCAAGACTCGCCCAACTTCGAGAGACGTACATGACAACGTTGGAAACTCATATTCCAAACTTCCAACGCAAAGACACAGATTACGTCTTTATCACGTTCGTGCTCAATTTTTTACCTAAAGGACTGGTTGGTTTACTGCTAGCTGTCATCATCAGTGCCGCTATGTCAAGCACTGCAGGAGAGGTAAGCGCTCTGGCAACCACGACTTATGTAGATTATTATACGGTCTTCAAAGGGGAGTCCCAACGCCCGAAACGTACGATCCGAGCACTTACGTTTGTTTGGGGGATTGCCGCTATAGGTGTCGCCCTCGCTGCGCCGTTGTACGAGAATTTAATCCAATTGGTAAACGTCCTAGGGAGTCTCTTTTATGGTACGATATTGGGAATTTTTCTTGTGGCGTTGTTCATTAAACCCATTGGTGGTAAGGCCATATTGAAAGCGGGAATTATAGGCCAATTGACTGTTCTATTTTGCCACTACCTTAATACTACTGACGTTATTTCATTGGGCTTTTTGTGGTACAATGTGATTGGTTCAGTGACTGTTGTAGCACTGGCACTAGCATTCCATTTCAGTTCAATAAAAAGTAATTAAGT
>Ga0208973_1001483_pt1 | contig 10267 bp, 10 predicted proteins | sample AOAMet_66_BLW_10_2_FD_188233 | JGI IMG/M metagenome (GOLD analysis project Ga0208973, IMG submission 188233) | Ammonia-oxidizing marine microbial communities from Monterey Bay, California, USA - CAN11_66_BLW_10 (SPAdes) | ecosystem: Environmental > Aquatic > Marine > Intertidal zone | place...
GTGAGCTGGCCTAGCTTTATCGCCCAGTGGGTCAACTTCATCATTATCTGTCTCCTTTTGAAGAAATTTGCTTATGCCCCTGTTCTTGAGATTCTCGACAAGCGCCGCAATCGGATCGCTGAAGGAGAGGCCAAGATGGAGGAAATCCAAAAGAAGCTCGATGAGAGTGAACAGGAAAAAGCGGCTCTCCTAGAAAAGGCAAATGCCGACGCCAAGCGGATGATTTCCGAGGCTAAGCAGAGTGCGACTGCCCTCGGTGAGCAGAAGGCCCAAGAAGCGGTTGCCCAAGCTCAGACAATTCTCAACAAAGCCCAAGAAGCAGCACGCGCGGAGCGGGCTGCCCTAGCGACAGAGCTCAAACAAGAGTTCGGTCGTCTCGTTGTTGCTACCACTTGCCAAGTGACTGGCAAGGAGCTCAACGCTTCCGATCAGAAGCGGATCAACGAAGAGGCCGTTTCGAGCATCAACTAATTTTTAACTTAACCCACGATGAAAGTCTCCAAGGTCGCCCAGAGCACAGCTCGCCGTATTTTCCGCCTTTGTTCCAAGGACGGACAGGTGAACGAGGAGCATCTTAAAATCGCAGTGACCAAACTTGCTGAGGAAAAACCTCGCGACTATCGTGGTATGCTTCAAGCGCTTCGCCGCCTTCTCCAAGCAGAGCTTGTTAAGAAGCAGGTCACGGTCGAAAGCGCCGTCGACCTAAACAAAGCGACCTCTAGCAAAGTCAAAAAATCACTCTGTAGCCAATATGGCGACGATCTTAACTTTGACTTCAAAGTGAGTCCCGAATTACTCGGCGGCATGCGCATCCGAGTCGGAAATGATCTTTTCGATGGCTCGGTCAAAGCTCGTCTCGAGCGTCTCCAAGAATCTCTATAATCATCTTTCTCTCTCTTTTCACCCACTCTCTCACCAATACTTGTCATGAGCAGCATTCTCCAGGAACTGGAAGCCCAAATCGCGAACGTCTCTACGTCCGTTGAAAAAACCAATATCGGCATTGTCCGTGAAACCGGTGACGGAGTCGCTAAGGTCGAAGGACTCAGCGACGCCCAGCTGAACGAGATGATCGAATTTCCCGGTGGACTCACCGGACTAGCCCTTAACCTTGAGGAAGGTGAAGTCGGGGTGGTGTTCCTCGGTGACGGAAAGCACATTACTGAAGGCATGGAGTGCAAGGCGACTGGCAAGCTCCTTTCGATTCCAGTTGGCGAAAATTTCCTCGGGCGTGTCGTCAACACCCTTGGTGAGCCGATCGATGGGAAAGGCGATGTTAGCGCTGCGGATCAGTATCCTGTTGAGAAGATTGCGCCTGGCATTATTAAGCGGAAATCGGTCTCGGTTCCCTTACAGACTGGTATCGCAGCGATCGACGCGATGATTCCGATCGGCCGTGGCCAGCGTGAGCTCATCATTGGTGACCGCTCCACTGGTAAAACGACCATCGCAATTGACACCATCATTTCACAGGCCAACCAGAATAAGGCTGCGGCCGAGGGTCGTCTTAAAGACCACAAGCCAGTTTACTGTATTTATGTTGCGATTGGCCAGAAGCAGTCAAATATTGCCCGGACGGTCTCTACTCTCGAAGACGCTGGGGCGCTCGATAACACGACTATCGTCTCAGCCTCTGCTTCCGATTCCGCGACGAACCAGTTCCTCGCCCCTTACTCTGGATGTGCTCTTGCTGAGTATCTCATGGATCAGGGCAAGGACGTCCTCATCGTCTTTGATGATCTCTCCAAGCAGGCGGTCGCTTACCGTCAGGTGTCCCTGATTCTTCGGCGCCCATCTGGTCGTGAGGCATATCCTGGTGACGTTTTCTACCTTCACTCACGTCTCCTCGAGCGTTCCGCTCGTCTCTCCGATAAAGAAGGTGGTGGTTCTCTCACCGCGCTTCCAATCATCGAGACTCAAGCAGGTGATGTTTCGGCTTATATCCCAACCAACGTGATTTCCATTACGGATGGTCAGATTTTCCTTGAGACCGATCTTTTCTATCAGGGTATTCGCCCTGCAATTTCTGTTGGTCTTTCGGTGTCCCGCGTGGGATCTGCCGCTCAGACCAAGGCGATTAAGAAGGTAGCAGGAACGACCAAGCTCGACTTGGCCCAGTTCCGCGAGCTTCAGGCGTTTGCCCAGTTTGGTTCCGATCTCGATGATGCTACCAAGGGCAAGATCAACCGTGGCCAACGCATCGTTGAGCTCTTCAAACAGAATCAATATTCGCCTCTTTCCATGGAGATGGAGGTCGCGGTTCTTTGGTCTATGCAAAATGGCCATTTCGACGATGTCGAGGTGGAGCGCGTTGAGGAATGTCAGGCAGCCCTCGAGGAGTTCCTCACCACTCGTAAGGCCGACCTTCTTCAGAAAATTGCAGATGAAAAAGCGATCTCTGATGAAATTAACGATGGCCTTAAGATTGCCCTCGAAGATTTCAAGGGTTCTTGGAAATAAGCGTGAAGAGCTCTCTGCTGTAAACTGAACACTTTAATCTTCAACCTTCCAAATGGCCAACCTTCGTGACATCCGCCGCCGTATCAAATCGGTTAAGAGCACCTCGCAGATCACCAAAGCGATGGAGCTGGTTGCTGCTGCGAAGATGAAGAAAGCTCAAGACCAAGCACTTGCCGGGCGTGGCTATGCCGATAAGCTCAACAAGGTCCTGGTCAACCTCAAGGATAACACGAACGAGGATTCCCACCCTCTCCTTGCACAGCGCGAGGGCGGCAAGGAACTCATGTTCGTGATTTCCACCCAGCGAGGACTTTGTGGCGGTCTGAACACCAACCTCCTCAAAAAGGTTCGCGCGACCGCTGCTGACGGGGCCGAATACGTGACGGTGGGTAAGAAACTTCGCCAGTCGATCGCAAAGAGCGGTGGTAAGATTATCACTGATTGGGAAGTCGAAGATCCTGTTCCTTTCAATGATGCGAAGCCCATCGCAAAGTTTCTCACCGATCAATTTCTAAGTGGTGAGTACGACAAAATCACGGTTGCTTTCAACAACTTCGTTAGCACTCTTACTCAGACTCCTCACGTCAGCCAGCTCTTACCAATCCAAGCTGATACTCTAGCTGAAAAGCAAGACTACGAGGGTGTTGGGAAGGGGCAAATCGGTGAGACTGATGTCGAAACTGCGATCAATACCCCGTATGAGTTCGAGCCGAGCGCCGAGGGTGTTCTCGATAAACTCCTCCCTCTTTACATCAATTTCCAGATCTACCAAATGCTGGTTGAAGCACGCGCTTCCGAGCATTCTTCCCGAATGGTTGCCATGAAGGCGGCTACTGACAACGCCAATAAGATGGTTAAGGAATTGACCCTCGAATACAATAAGGCTCGCCAGGCGGCGATCACTGCTGAACTTCTCGAAATCACGACTGCCATGAAGGCTATGGAGTGATTCATCTTCTCAAATTTTCTAAACGAACCACATCAATCTCACCACTTTTCCACCATGAGTAACCAAGGAACCATCGTTCAGGTCATCGGCGCCGTCGTTGACGTTGACTTCTCGGCCGCTGACCAGCTGCCAGAAATCTACAATGCCCTAGAGGTGCACTACCAACTCTTCGGAGAAGATACTAAGCTCGTTCTCGAAGTCCAGCAGCACTTGGGTGACGGCTGGGTCCGCGGAGTTGCTATGAGTACCACGGAAGGTCTTAAGCGGGGCTTAAGTGTCGCCGACACTGGCAAGCCGATCGCGGTTCCCGTTGGGAAGCAGATTCTTGGTCGTATTTTTAACGTGACTGGTGATGTGGTGGATGAAAATTCATTGGATCTTGAAGACGAGAACATGCGTTCCCCAATTCACCGCGCGGCGCCCACTCTTGAAGAGCAGGCTTCTTCAGCTGAGGTTCTTCCGACTGGAATTAAGGTCATCGACCTAATCTGCCCACTCCTCAAGGGTGGTAAGGGCGGTATGTTTGGTGGTGCTGGTGTGGGTAAGACTGTGGTCATCATGGAGCTCATCAACAACATCGCAAAGGCGCACGGTGGTTATTCCGTTTTCGCTGGAGTGGGTGAGCGAACTCGTGAGGGTAACGACCTCTACTGGGAGATGATTGAGTCTGGCGTTATTTCCTGCGAAAAAGATTCAAATGGGCATCCCAAGATTGATGAGAATGGAAATCCTGTTCTCGCCGAAGGGTCTAAGGTGGCACTTTGCTACGGCCAAATGAACGAGCCTCCGGGCGCCCGTCTCCGTGTAGCGCTTTCTGCTCTCACAATGGCTGAGCACTTTCGTGACGAGGATAATTCTGACGTTCTCCTCTTCGTTGATAACATTTTCCGTTTCTCTCAGGCCGGTTCTGAGGTGTCAGCACTTCTTGGACGAACCCCTTCGGCGGTGGGTTATCAGCCGACTCTTGCCGAGGAAATGGCCGGACTTCAGGAGCGAATCACTTCAACTAAGAAGGGATCAATTACTTCAATTCAGGCTGTTTACGTTCCTGCGGATGACTTGACTGACCCTGCTCCCGCTAACACCTTTGCTCACCTTGATGCAACGGTGGTGCTTGAGCGTTCTCTTGCTGAGCAGGCTCTCTTCCCTGCGGTGGACCCACTCGCTTCCACCTCAGCAGCACTTTCTCCGGAGATTGTAGGCGAAGAGCACTACAAGGTTGCTCGTGGCGTCCAGCTTGTGCTTCAGCGCTACAAAGATCTCCAAGATATCATTGCGATCCTTGGAATGGACGAACTTTCTGACGAGGACAAGCTCTCAGTTTTCCGCGCTCGTAAGATCCAGCGTTTCTTGACTCAGCCCTTCCACGTTGCGGAGGTCTTCACCAACGTTCCCGGGGTGCTTTGCTCTATTGAAGATACCGTGAAGGGTTTCGCCGAGATTCTCGACGGAAAGCACGACAATGTTCCGGAGTCTAACTTCTACATGAAGGCGGGTATCGACTCAGTCGATAAAGGCTAAGGCGTTTTGTTTGGTTATTCCTCAACTTTAGAATCCTAAATCCTAAATCCATGTCTTTCCAACTCGACATTGTAACTCCGGAGAAAACTATTTTCTCTGATACTGTTGATGATGTTTATCTTCCCGGAAGCGAAGGCGAGATGGGAGTTTTGGACATGCACGCTGCTTTGGTAGCACCACTCTCCCCCGGAGAGCTTCATTACAAGAAGGACGGTAAGATCGAAGAGCTTGCGGTTGGTGAAGGATTCGTTGAAGTGTCTGACGATAAGGTGTCGGTCCTAATTGATTTGGCGATTGGTGAAGACGCGATTGATGAGGCAAAAGTTGAGGAGGCTATGAAGCGGGCGCAAGAAGCGCTGGCTGGTGAGAACGTCGACCACGATGAAATGGCAGCCCTTCAGGCTGCAATTGCTAAATCAGAAGCAATGCTCAAGCTCAAGCGCAAGCGCTTGTAACTTTTATCGTTGATTTCAAATTTTAAAAATGGCGACTGGAAACAGTCGCCATTTTCTTTGGATGGCCGTTCAGAAAATAGAGGCGGGGTATTTCATCCGGGCTCCAAATAAGGTCTATGAGAGACCGGGCGTCTGGCCGACCAGCCTCCTGTTGACAAGTTTCAGGATCAGTTTTTATGTTCGTAGAAATTTTCAATTTCGTGTAAGGTCGTCACGAAATCAAAAAATTAGACTAATGAAACTGAAGACGATATTTCCATTTGCCGCTGTAATTTTACTCCCTTTCAGCATTGTTTCCTGTGGAGACAACGAGGAAGCACCTGCCGAAGAAGCACCTGCCGAAGAAGCACCTGCCGAAGAAGCACCTGCCGAAGAAGCACCTGCCGAAGAAGCACCTGCCGAAGAAGCAGCGCCCGCACCAGCGCCAGCTCCTGAGCCAGCACCAGCACCAGCACCAGCACCAGCACCAGCACCAGCACCAGCACCTGAGCCAGCCGCCGAACCACAAGCATCAGCCAGCCATTCTGATCTCGGAGCCAAGGTCGCTAAGGCTATGACAGGTATCATGGAGGGCATGGGGTCAATTACCGACGTGAAGTCGGCCGAAGCTTTTGTAAAAACGATGGAAGGAGCCAATGCAACTTTGAAAGAAGTCCTTGCCGCGGCTGAGGCTCTTGATTCTCCGACCGACGAAGAAAAGGAAGCAATGAAAGCAATCAAAGAAGGCTTTGAAGGAAAAGGCCAAGCAATCGGCCAAAAAATGTTTCAAATGATGGCTGAAAATCCTGATGCAGAAGCCATCGGAGCTGTTCTTATGGAGGCGCTGAATAATCCGCAAATGAAGGAAATGTCAGACAAGCTTGATGCGATTTATGGTCTTGAGGACGACGCTGAGGAGCTTGAGATTGGTGAATAATTAATGGGATTTTCGAATTAAATTCGTTTCCTTTTAGACAACCCGGCTGATTTCAGTCGGGTTTTTTGTTTTTAAATCATACGAATAAGTAGAGAGGTATCGAAATTCGTTCAGATACGAACTGCATTGTGATAAGTGGAGCGATGATAAAAATTACAATGTTATCAGTAGGTTTGATCCTTTCGGGATTTGCTTTGCCGGAAGCAGCTTTTGAGGCACAGGTGATCGATGATAAGATCAAGGTCGGTTATGGGCTGGCGGTGGCGGATGTTGACGGAGATGGGAAGGTGGATATTTTGTTGGCAGACTCGGATCGGACGGTTGCGTATCGGGGTCCTAACTGGGAGATGTGTGAGCTCACGGGGAAACTGACGAAGAAAGATCATGTCTGCCTTTGTGCGAAGGATTTGGATGGCGACAATAAGGCGGAGGTTGCGGTGGGCGCGGAATGGAATCCAGGTGATACCAAAACAAGTGGCGCAGTGTTCTCGCTCAATGGGTCGGCGGATTGTTTTGCGAAGCGAGGGGCGACGGAATTACATCGTGAGCCGACGGTTCACCGGATGCATTGGGTAGGAGAACAAGGAGGAAAAAATTTCCTCGCGGTGTTGCCATTGCATGGTCCCAGGAATGTGAGCGGAGAAGGTGAAGGGATTAATTTTTTAGGGTATCGCCCGGAGGAAGATTGGAAGACTTTTCTCATTCACAAGGGGTTTCATTTGGCACACAACTTTGATCCGGTTAAGTGGGATCGTTCGGGAAATGAGAGTATTCTGGTGGCATGCAAGGAAGGGGTGCATTTACTTTATCCGGCAGGAAAAAATCAGTGGACCGCGCGCCAGATGACCGAGAAAGGCGCGGGTGAAGTGCGGCTTGGTAAACTTCCAAATGGGAAGCGGTTCATTACCTCGATTGAGCCGATGCACGGAAACGAAGTGGTGATCAACCCCGAGGCTAAGAGTGGGCTTTGGTCACAAAATCGGGTTGTGATTGATAATGGTTTGAGCCAGGGACATGCTTTAGTCACGGGAGATTTTTTGGGCCTTGGCTATGATCAGGTGGTGGCAGGGTGGCGTCAAAAAACGGGGGAAGACAAGAAGGTTGGGATTCGTCTTTATGTGGCGTCAAACAAAGAGGGTAGCGAGTGGAAACAACATGCTGTGATCGACGATAATACGATGGCTTGCGAGGACATGAAGGCAGCCGACCTCGATGGTGATGGTGACCTTGATTTGGTCGCTGCGGGGCGGGCGACAAAGAATGTTGTTATCTATTGGAACAAAACCATCGCAGGACCAAAATAATGACAAGCTAGCCACCTTATCTTCGTATTTCTAAACTGAATGATGAATCGTCGTAAGCTTCTTAGATCTTCGGCCTTTGCGGGCACTTATTCTCTTCTTTCTCCCTTCGCCAAAGCGGCAGGTTCCAATGGGGAACTTCGTGTAGTGGTGATTGGTGTCAAAGGCCGTGGCTCGAATCATATCAACGCGGTGATTTCTCACAAAAAAGCCCGTCTCGTGGGCTTGTGCGACATCGATTCCGATCAACTGAAGCGTCGGGTGGTGGAGATGGAGAAGCGACATAAGATCACAGGTTTGAAAACTTATTCAGACTATCGGAAAGTGTGCGAGGACGAGAATGTCGATGCGGTTTGTATTGCAACGACAAACCATACCCACACCGTGATTGCATTGACTGCAGCCGCAAATGGGAAACACGCCTACACGGAGAAGCCAGTTTCCCACAATGTCTGGGAAGGTCAGAAGCTGGCTGATGGACAAGCGAAATATGGGACGGTCATTCAACACGGATTTCAGCGCCGGTCGGAGACCTGCTGGGCCGAGGCCTTTGCGTGGCTAAAGGAGGGGAACTTTGGCAAGTTAACCTTGGCCAGAGGGTTTTGTTACAAACCGCGTAAGTCGATCGGGAAGGTTGGGGCCCCGGTCGAGGCACCGAAGACGGTAAACTACGATTTGTGGTCTGGGCCGCGGAAAGTGCTACCAATACGCCGCAACCAGTTTCATTACGATTGGCACTGGCAGTCACCGTATGGCAACGGAGATCTTGGCAACCAGGGCCCCCATCAGCTTGATGTGTGCCGCTGGGCTCTGGGTGACCCAATGGAGCTTCCCCCAGCAATTTTGAGTATCGGTGGTCGTTACGGTTACGATGACGATGGCGATACCGCGAATACGCAAATCCTTTACGTGGATCAGAAGCCAGCCCCGATTTTATTCGAAGTCCGAGGGTTACCCAAAAAAGGTCTCAACTGGAAAAATGGTATGCCGAATTATCGCGGAGTGACGATTGGAAATGTCATTGAGTATGAGGGAGGTTCTCTTCTTGGAGGACATGGAGCTAGCTGTAAGATTGTCGATAAAGATGGCAAATTGGTTAAGGAATTTAAAGGTGGACAGAATCATATCCACAACTTCTTTGAGGCTTGCCTAAATGGGAAACAGAGCGCACTTCATAATGCCGCGAATGGTCATTATTCAGCTGCGCTCGCGCATATCGGGGCACATGCCTTGTCACTTGGGAAGGAACTTCCGGCAGAGCAAATTAAGGCGTCCTTAAAAGGGCGAGCGAAGGTTGCTGATGCTGTTGATCGCATGATGGCTCATTTTGAGGCTAATGGCATTGGCGCGACCAAGCCTGGATTGGGGGCGCCTCTGACTACTGATGGCAAAAAGTTTACGGGCGAATTTGGAGCTGCTGCGACTAAACTTGATCGTGAACATTATCGTGAAGGCCACACCTTGCCCAACGCTTGATGATAACTTGGTTTAGTCAGAGCGAGGCTTACAATTTCCTCTATCAACTCTACGGATATAAGATTCATGGGGAGGGTCCTGAGGACCTTAAATTCCTCTAGGGTGCCGCCTGATAAAGTGTCGCCAGCTGGGCTAGGCTTTTTCTTGTAAAGAGCTTCCAGCGAGTTTCACGGTAGCTGCCGTTTCGACAGTCTTGTGAGATCGCGATGAGAGATTCTTCCCGATGGGTTTTGGCGATCCAATCGAAGAACGCGGCGGTTTGTGAACCACCCTCTTTAAATTTTCTTTTGTCAGGATCTTTTGCGATGTCTCCACGTAGCCTGGCTTGCATTCCGGTGGCTATCCAATTGGGTGAACTAGCCGGGTAATTTTGAAGTTGTGGGATAAGGCGTTTGAGAACCCAATCTTTCACTTGGGCCTCGGTCAGATTCCCGGGCTCCCCAGATTTGATTTCAAAAGTGCGGGGGGTGTCAGGGTAGTCGGCTGTGCCAATGCGTTTAGCAAGCGGAAGCCAGTTTTCGAAAAAGATCTTCCTGGCGATTTCGACTTCGTCGCGGAAAGCGGGATTTTTACTGAAGTTTGCTTTAAATGTAAGCTCGATCTTCTTCTTGTTAAATCGAAGTTCGATCTCCCTCTTCTCTTGGTGGATAGGAGCAAGTAGCACAGGTGTTAGAAGAAGTTCGCTAAAAATTAGGGGTTCGTCTTGCGGGGCTGTGGCGCGGACTCGAACAAAGCGCGTTTCCTGCGGAACTGGAAGGGTGGCGGAACCTTCAAATAATTTCTGAGGAGGGCCCCAAGTATTACCATCTTTCGAAAGTTCGAGGATACCGGATTCGAGAATACCAACGCCTATGCCGTTCTTTCCAGTGTTCACAGTCATCTCGCCAGTCGCTGGCCATGGGAATTCCACGGTGAGATGGTCATTGTCTTTTAGGCCGCCAAGGGACCAAAAGAAACTATCAAGCTTTCCGTCAAAAATGAGCTCTGGACTGTATCCTTCACGGGCTTCGATTGATGAAGTTATGATGGTATCATAGATCGCCTTTTTGGCGGGTGGGTCGTAAACGAGGGAGGCGTAGACCTTGCTGAGCCGATAACGCTTGTCGAGGGAGTCGAGTCGGGTTCTGAATTCTTCGTAATTTAGGTTTGAGGCTGGCAACCAGGTGGCTTCAGCAAAGGCTGCGATTCT
>Ga0208973_1001493_pt1 | contig 10204 bp, 20 predicted proteins | sample AOAMet_66_BLW_10_2_FD_188233 | JGI IMG/M metagenome (GOLD analysis project Ga0208973, IMG submission 188233) | Ammonia-oxidizing marine microbial communities from Monterey Bay, California, USA - CAN11_66_BLW_10 (SPAdes) | ecosystem: Environmental > Aquatic > Marine > Intertidal zone | place...
TTTTTTTGGCGGGGTTTTTCGGGGGGTCTTTTTTCTGGGAAAATTTCTGGGTGTGTAGCGCGGGTGTATCAGCGGCAGGTACCCCATAACCCCATATAGGGGTTACATTCCGGAGGGGGAGGGGGTCCCCCCCCCACCCCTTAGCGTGTCTCACCTGACAAATCGTTTGGTTTGTGACATGTCAATTTTCTGTCAATTTCCTGTGAACACTATGTAAATTCTTTAGTGAGTGCACAACGCGATATCTTCTAGCTGTCTACGCTCATTCTCTCTAAGCACTTCTATGATATCATCTCTCTCTTTATTAAGAGTACTTATAAGAGGATAGTCTCTTATATGATGTTCAATGGCCCATAGCTTCTGTAATTGATATTCTATTTGCCAGTATCTATCTAGGTTTTTAGACATTTATTTTTTATATCCTCGGCTATACAGTTGCAGGAGTTTCGAGTCCTGTGACCTCTGTAATCTCGGCAGGTGTCGCAGGAATGAAGGTGTATGACTCGGTGCATAATGTGCGCATATATGCTCTTTTATGCTTGTTAGTAGTGTTGGAATAATATGCATTATTATGCAATACTGTATTCTCCAATTGGCTACCACCATGGAAGACAACAACTTGAGGCACACCATAGGATAAGTGAGCGGTGAACTCTCTGGTTTGGACAAGGGTCTGATTAGCTTTTAATTGTGTTACGGTCATGGTTACGTGCGACATTATACATTTTCCTCTAGTGGGCGTGAGAATAGAGTTTCTAAGTAGAATTTTAAATCATCATTATTAGCAGGAGTCTCGGGCTGTTTAGCCAACGTCTGGTAAGCTATCACTGTATAATGACAAGCTGACGCATATATTAAATTAAAGCAAAACGCATCCATGTTGCGTTGAGTTTGTGAGATAGGACCGGTCGTCGATGAAGTTTCTTTATATGACATATTATAGGCTCTCCACATCAAAGTCAATGTTAGCCGCTTCATATTCTGTTATGCGGCCTGATTTGTTCAAGTAATCAACATGATTGCACCATTCTTCACGTCGAGCGGGCCCGTCAACCTCTCCATCTTGCTCATAATTAGCCTTCACAGCCGGTAAAGCGGTGTGTGTGAATGTTTCAACAGCCATAGCAGCCACATCTTCAATGCGAGACTCCATTTGCACACGGATGGAATCAGCGATGTTTTCAGCTAATTCACTGATATCGGCAGAATAATCACAAATCGCTTCATGGGCTGCTTCATATTGTGTGTCAAAGTCATGACATTCCAGCTGGTCTTCCATAACAGACATTACAATGTCCTCAATGGCTGAATTAAGTTGTTCGGTTAGTGCGTGTTCGATGCGAGAGATGATAGCTGAATCCATGTGTGAGTACCTCGTTTGTTTGTATATACATTATACTTGTTTTTAAGCGGTTTGTCTATAAAATAATTGTCAAAAAGATGTCAAGGGAATTACTTCTGCATATAAACTTGAGCATCTTCTTTGAAGCTCTTTTTATCTTGCTTGTAACTGGCTTTTAAGGAATTGACAAAAAAGCTTTCAAAGGCTTTAAGGCCTTTCATATTGTATTCACTGGCGATTTTATTGGCAAGCATGGTGCGGTTGGGATTGGTGTTGCGCATTTGACGACTCTCGGTTGTATAGTTTAAAGGCTGATAGTTGGTGTGTGTCGGATGGGGGCGCGACTTCCAAGCATAACGCGCTTATTTGACTGTCATCGGTGTGTTCCCCCCTCTTTGTAATCATATTATACATCGAAATAAGGGAAAATAAAAGGATTTTATTGACTTTTTTATGCACCAATCCATTGTCAAGCTTTAAATTGACATATGCGAGACCACTTAATATAAATATTTTTAATGTTCTTAGGTACCTCCAATGCAATGTGGCGCAAATGGTGTTTTTTTCAGCATGCTTGACGTACAGCGTTTAGATTAAGGTTTCCCTATAGGGGAGAGAGAAAGAAAATAATATATCACTTGACAAACACGGGCACTACGTATACCCTAGATCAAACTGTGATTTAGCCCCTTTCAACCTTGTCTATTAATAAACACAATATAGCAACCCCTATAAATACCAGCATTGTCAATCCTCATCCTCCCACGTTAGCCCACTTTCAACCACTATCACCAAGTCATTAGGCCAATCAGGTCGGATAGTATCGGCATCATTCCAACATATGAATTCTCTAACCTCTCCGACAGACTTCAAACCACTTCTATCCTCTCTCTCATAAGGGTCATAGCTATACATAACATAACCTTTATAGCTGATATAACCTAATCCCCTTGCAGAACAATGAACTATCTCATTCTTATCATATATTATATACATTCCTATACATACATCTTGACCTTCGACTTTCCATATGTCCTTTATGATATCACCGGGGGAATATGAATAACTTTCTTTAAACATTTATTTTTTAGACCCTCGGAGATTAGTTTGTCAGTTTGTCAGGCTTTCACAAAATCATTTTGTTGTACCTCGGTTGTCTTCCCTTTGCAATTGCTTTGTAAGGATTCAATGCAATACACAAGCATTAGGGGATAATCCGATTCTAATACAAAATATAGGTTATAGCCTTCACTGGGATTCACAACCAGTTGGCCACGTTTAAGCTTCATTTTTCATATCTTACACTCCTTCCTTATTCTGGTTTATATTTTCTCTTTTCACACTTGCACAAGCCTAAACGACTGTCCATATCTTATCATGCTCTGCAAGGTCTTCATCGGTTAAAACCCAATCGTCTAATTGGTTTACTTCCCAATAATCTGGTTTGTTACCCTCATATAAGCAATAAGCCTTAACTAATCTGGTATATGCCATATTATTCTCTTTTCCTTTACTATCATATGGATTGGTATCTACGATTATCCATCTTGAGCCTGTGGGATTGTGGATAAGGACTTGTCCGTTTTGCATAAACTTATTTGTCTTATTTTCAATCATACGCTTTTGCTCGCTGATATAATTTTTAAGTTACCTTGCCTCTCACATGATTTAAGCCACTTCATATCATAATATTTATCTTGTGGAATCTTGCCCCTTCTATGGTGGGAATCATACACAACGTGACACTTCCATCCTTCTATCCTCTGTTGCATCGTTCCGATGTCTGTGAGCAACGGAGCGGTCAATATCATATGCAATGTTCTATCACATGTCTCTTCACTCAATGAACGTTGTTTCCACTTCATCTCTACCATATCACCTGTTTGAAATCCATCTATCATCATTTTATCACTCTCGACACTCTGTTAGAAAAAATTTGGGCGAAAAAAAATCGCGGCGATCACGCCTATCACAATCAAGGGGCCGCGCGCGAGGATGACCCGCTGTAAGTCAGGGGATAACCCGCACCTTCTCGATACAGGCAGAACGCCGGAACATTCATAATCGTGTGTAAGTCCTCGGCATCGGCAACGGGAGTTTCAAATACATAACACACCATATACTCAGGCCAATTGGGATGACGGTGCAAGGCTATCACTCTCCAGCTTTTCTTTAAAGCGCGGTCGCGGTAAATCAATATTTCACCCGGCTTGAAATCCATCATTTTCTTCTCTTTAGATAATTAGAATTAATCTCGAATACGGTATTGACCTTGCCCATCTCATACTCTGGGGCGAAAGTGCAATAGATAACTGTTTTATGGTAATAGGAATTGTACTCTGAATATCTGAAGTCCAACACTATGCCCTCGAAACCATTGGAGGAAATTACGATGTCTCCCTTCCTAAGTCCCACTCTCTAAGCTCCATTCCAATTTCTGATATGCTCCACTTTTAAATGTGGCATGATAAAAACTATGTCTTTCTGCTGATTCCAGTGCACCATCGGGATTCAGTATAACATAAACCTCTGCAAACTTGCCCATAAAGTCATCTTCCCTGCCATTGCTTAGAACAACCCATTTAATAATCGCGATTCCGGCCCTGTTAGCCGTCAACATATCACCGGCTTTAACATTTTCAATTTTAAATTCTTTAGTCATCGATTGCAATCACTCTTTCATTGGTCTGGAAGTAAGGCCGCTCTGCGCACTGCTTAGTAGTCATCCACATGCGCTGACACTTGCTAGGAACAGGTTTAGGTGCCTCCATATCGGTGAGAACGATATGACCGTCAAATTTGTTTTCGTTAACCCAGCGAGTTGGCGCATTGAAGCATGTGCCTCCATACATATATCTCTCCTTCTCATGTCTTTCTCCCTTCTTCCACACATGGACATGTTCCTTTGAGACTTCAGTATCAAAAGGAACGATAGTAAACTCTGCAAGTTGAGCTAGCTTTTCCAATTCAGAATAGAAAGCTGCAAGCATTGAATCAGATACAGAACCGGACTGGTCAATAGATACCGCAATCTTAGCCTGTCGTTGGGCTTTGCGACCGGGATGAATATAAGCGTATCGGCGGTTTAGACGCTTAATCGTGGATGTCTTGTTAGCTCTTTGTGAAGCTTTGACGAACGAACGAAGAACAGAACGCCAATTGACTCTAGGAGTTATGGCCTCTTTGATATTTTTGCGCATTGACTGGGATACAGAACCAAACCCTTTTGACTGTGCTTCAATATAAGCCTCTTTAACGGCTTCCTTTAATCGTTCTTCTGCAATCTTTCTCTTTTCATCAGTACCATCGGAGTCGCCCCAATCGGAATGGTCATCGAAACCGTTACCGTCACCTCCATCGGCCTCACCTCCATCGGCCTCACCTCCATCGGCCTCGCCAGATTCTCCATTTTCCGAATCGTTTTTATCTTTATGGTCTGGCAGCATCTCCATATACTCTTCAGCAGAAAGGTGAGGGGGATATTTAGCAAACATTTCGACGCTAGGAATGAGAGCCTTATCCAGTGGAAGCATGGAGGAAACGACAACGTAGCCGGATGGCGATTCATAATCCTTTTCAAAGCTGGATAGTTCTGAATTGATAGCCAAATCGGTGGCAACATTCCATTTCTTAGTCATACGTTCGCCGGGTATTCGGCTTGTAACATGAAGCAATACAATGTGATAGAACTCATGAAGCAATACGCCCTTGACAAAGGTAGGGTTAGCTTCATGCAGTTCATTCATAAACTGTGGATTATAATACATCTCGAATCTGCATCGGTCTTCATTGAACTTAACGCCAGCGGTAGGAACCGCCTTAGTTGCAACCTTCTCCATGCGTCGAGATAGGGCTGCAAAAAAAGGTTCATCGCGCAACAAGCTAACGATATGTTCATCTAAATTAAAATCAGTCATTGAATAACTCCGAATTACATATACATTATACACGTTTGAAACGTCTTTGTCTATATAAAAGTTGTCAAGTAAATGTCAAGAGAAACAAAGGGAGCACGGGTATTGACCCAACAAACAATACCCGCGCTGCGACCTTAGCTATCACGCGGTTGGATTACTTACCGCCGAGCAATTTAATGAAAGCGTCCATCTTACCCATCTTTCCAAGTTCTTTATGGAAGTTTGAGCCGTTTTCTGCTGAAATTTGAGTATTCCCAGCGGTCAACGTCGTGAACAATTTCATTCTAGCCTCGGAGGGTAGAGTATCAAAGTATTTAACCAAGTTGGTCATGCGGCCAGCTTCGATTGGATTAGCGAATACATTAGTCGCATCAATCTTTTCAATCATTGCAACGTGGTCCACTAAACCAAAGTCTTTAGTTTTATCAATCTTGCCGTGGTCCAGAATATCTTCCACGGTTACCTGTCGCTCGTAGTTCTCAACAAAGTCACGGAAGGACACCGCAGCTTCAAAGCCAACAAATCCGTGTGAAAGGTTGAACAACAAACCGAGGTCTGCGTTTTCGTTGTCAAGCATACCAACCTTTGCAAGTGTGCTATCAAGTCGGTGCCATGACCGGCGAGACGGGTATACCATACCGGGCTCAAACTCACCTTTGTGCTCTAGGTGTTCACGATTCTGGTTGATGAAGTCCCATGTGATGGAATTAATCTCTTTCTTACCCCACTCGAGCCAGTCCTCCACAGAAGGTTCGACATCGAAGCACACCCATCGGTCAAGTTCAGCCGGGTCCATGTCAGCAACTTGGTACTGTGCTGCATGAACTCCGCCATTGACTGCGCCGAACACAACGGTGCCGGGGTGAAGTTTCCAGCCGTTGATTTGGCGGCTATCGCCAAGCTGGAAAAAGCCTTGACGAACCTCGGTTGTCGCTCGGTCTACTTCATCGAGGAAGAGAACCACAGGCTCGGTGCAAGCCTTGACCAACCAAGCGAAAGGACGCAAAGAAGCTGCCTTCTCGCCATTGATTGTCACCTGCTTAGGTGATGGCAATCCGAGCAAGTCACCCTCGGTCATTTGAGATGCGCGAATTTCAACAACTGGTAAAGAAGTTTCACCCTCTTGAACCGGGCGAGTCTGTGAGCCGTCCCATGTCAAGCCTTGGGCAGTCTGGTAAGCTACCCATGATTTACCGATACCGTGACGGCCACGGATAAGAACGGAATAAAGGTTAGACTCATCTCCAGAAAGAAGGGTAGGAATCATTGATTTAAGGTTTGAGAATGTGATAGCAACTGACATTGTGATAGCTCCAGTTTTGTTAGTAAATTAGGTAGTAAGTTTTAGTGTGAATCGCTCAACTTGTATATACATTATACACGTTTTTTTGCCTCTTGTCTACATAAAAGTTGTCAAGAGAATGTCAAGAGATTTCGTCGGTGTAGACTTCGATTTTTAGCCCGTCCTTTTCGATGATGGTGATGTCCTCGTTCACCGATTGGATAAAGGTAGCGACACCAGAACACAATCCATCATCTGGGTCTGTCCAGAAAACTTCATCACCATTATGGAATTTTTTATTCATATAAGTCAACCAATCCTCTTGGAAATCGTCATCGGATTCAATATAATTAATCTCCAATGAATTGGTCACGAACGACACAAGGTCATCCATTGTGAAAGTCTCGACTACCTCACGGGCAAGTCGTTCGCGGTTATTTAGGTTATTTTCTGTATCGGTTGTCATTGAGTTCTCCGTGTTTTGTATATACATTATACACGTTTGAGAGGGGTTTGTCTATAAAAAAGTTGTCAAGAGAATGTCAAGACAGGTTATACAGGAATAACCATGTCGCGCTTGATATAAGTTGTTTCACCAGAACGCAAGCGAACTTCCATCATTCCGCCGGTCTTGCGATATCCAAGCCACACAGCACAGCGGGCCCGAAGAATGGTAAAGGTATCAGTAGAATGAACCTCAACACAGACGCAAGTGGGGGGAAGTTTGGTTTCACCGGCAGAATTCATGCCCTTGCTAGATGGACTTTCATACCACTCCGTCACTTCGTCTTCAGTCAAAGGTCGGTAAGTGGAGAAGATACCTCTTTCATCGTCGCATCTCGAACTGGCTGGGAATTGTCGGCGACCTCCAGCGGAGATTGTGAAACACTCATCTATGTTTAACTTAGCTGTCATTCCTTTACGCATTTTTGCTCCACTCTCTGGAAGAGGGCTAATCCCCTCGTTCTGTATATATATTATACACGTTTGAGGCGCGCTTGTCTACATAAAAGTTGTCAAGTAAATGTCAAGAGATTATATACACTTGTACCACTTGCGCGGCGCGTCAGCCCCATAGCCATCATCATCTTCATCATCAATCTCGTAGTCTGTCACCATCGAACGAGCGGATTCGTTGCGGCTGTAAAGGGAGGCAATTTCTGGTATCATATAAATCATTTGGACATGAAAATAGTAATCGTTTGCCGCTGTGATTACCATCGGCGTGTCGGCTTTGTTTATTTTCTCCACGACAATGAACCGACAAAATTCATTATATTCGGTTCCACCGTCATCATAGCCTTCGTTCCATATGTTAGATATTACCCCTTGTTCCGAGATAATATCGCCTACCTTGATTGCAGATGAGTGCATGATATACTCCATTATAGATATCCCTGCTCTTCTCGCATCTTATCGGCCTCTTCGTCTCGTGTTAACCCTTTGGTCAAGGTGCGGAAGGAATCCATTGAAGTCCTTTTCTTAAAGTATTCTTTCAGGACCTTCTCACTCTCCACATCTTCACAAGTCAGCCAGCCAAGGGGAGGCTTTTGTGCACTGACCTTAGAGACAACAGTGGGGAAATAAGTAGTTCTAAACCTCGAATACCATCCGCCGTCGTCTCTCTCTCCACTAAATTTCTGAAAGCCGTCCAGAGTCATCCTATTCCAAAGCAAATCATAGTCCATGGGAAACCCCATATCTGAATCCCACTGTCGATTCAAAGAGGAAATCGGTTTTGCCTTGAAGGGTGCGCGGGTTCCGATATCGTGAGAATAATAGTTATAGGCGGTTTCCCAGACATTGATATTATTCCACATCACGCTGGTGACCACCATAGGAGTCCTAAAGCGTCCACCATTATGGTCCTTCGGGTTTATAAAAAGAGTGTTAGCGTCACTGGTGACTAGAGCACCCACAAAAATACCTTGATTGACCATTGCTTTGAAAGTCTGCTTGCGGTATTCTACATTGCTAACTCGAACCTTCTCCATGTCACTCTTGATAGTTGGACAAGTTTTGCGGTTGTGTCCACCTTCTGAACAATAAGAACACTTGCGCGAAGTGCCAGATGCCTTACGTCTTGCTTTTTTCGCATCGTATTGGGCAACGACATAATAATCATTACCAGACTGTGAGCGAAGGGTTTCAATGCGTTCCGCATATTCGGGACATGATGAGCGGTTGTGTCCCGGCTTGCGACAATATCCACAGCGAACGGTTTTTTTATGTTTAGTGATAATAGGCATGTGATAGGCTCCTCTCTCAATTACATATACATTATACACGTTTTTTTATGTCTTGTCTACATAAAAGTTGTCAAGTAAATGTCAAGAGAATTAATGGACTATCAAGGTGAGGCGGGAACTGTTCATCCGGCGACGTGGGCGGTTTACTCGGATTCCCGCCATCCTAACCTGAAATTTCTTTATTGATACAACCAACATGTTGCCACCTTGATAATAGACTTTGAAAGTATCTATTGCGTCACTCTGTGAAGCTCAACTTTCGCCCTTAGAATCAGGAGCCAGACCTGTCAGATATTGGTCTGGGTTTTCCATGGTACACTTTTAACCTTGATAGCCCAAAATTCAGAAGTTTGACACTAGCACATCCTCCACATATCTCTAGGCAATGAACATAAATCTATCGTCTTCGTTGTTTCTCCCGGTATATACGCTCGGTGTCCATACAATAATACACAAAAGGCTTTAGGGCTTCCCCATTGTTCTTCTGTAATCTTCAGAACAAGCCAGCGATTATGCACCTTGAAAGGGTGAGATTTATAAACACTGAAAAGGTTCATACCCTCTTTTATCGAAAAAGGACATAGAACCTTGGGATTACTATGAGTCATAATTTTGTCATACTGGTCTAGACTAGCCACGATTATCCCCTCTTCCTTTTGAGCCATCGCTCTTGAATCTTAACCGGAGCGGTTTCACCAAATGGCAAAATAGAATAAGTCTTTGCGCCTCGTGTTGCTGAAGTTACAGGTCCAGAGTTGTCGACAACTAAAGCGATACAGTCACGAAAGCGATAGTGTGGACCTTTTGCGGTTCGTCGCACCTGTACCAGACAACCTACCTCGTAAAGAGGTTCGGATTGAATTGTGGCGATAACATTCTGAACATACTTGTTCTCCACAATTTTGCTGTATAGCTTTGCAGTCGGAATCATTTCGGGAGAGAGGCGGTATTTTGTTACCAAGTCTTGAAAATATGGAGGGTTATTCTCATAGTAATCCATAGCTATGTTCCACTTTTGACGCATCTCATCGCTGAAGCTGCTATTCCAAGCCTGTCGTTGTGCAATAACTTCTGGAGAGTAGTTTGCTTCCACCTTTTGAATAGTCGCCCATTGTTTATTTGAAACACGGCCATGCTTTTCAAAATAGGAATTTACAGAAGTGATGAAGCTCTTTTCCCAATTACTAAGGTTTGGATTCTCAACAAGTTTTTGGAGTCGCTCGGATTGCTTGTCAGACATGTATTATCTCCCTGATTTGTATATACATTATACACGTTTTTTTGCCTCTTGTCTACAACAAAGTTGTCAAGAGAATGTCAAGACCGATTTTTTATGTTTCTCTTTTCGGGAATAACCTTTCTTACTGTGATACCCAGCCGAGCCACCGTTTTTATGTCGGTGCTGCATCTGGAG
>Ga0208973_1001496_pt1 | contig 10193 bp, 20 predicted proteins | sample AOAMet_66_BLW_10_2_FD_188233 | JGI IMG/M metagenome (GOLD analysis project Ga0208973, IMG submission 188233) | Ammonia-oxidizing marine microbial communities from Monterey Bay, California, USA - CAN11_66_BLW_10 (SPAdes) | ecosystem: Environmental > Aquatic > Marine > Intertidal zone | place...
TACTTATTGTAGTGTGTACCTAAAGTATCTAGACCAGTCATAACGAACTCTGAGAGACGAGTAACATGGTCAACCAGAATCTTAGAGCCTGGGTTAGCTTTAGGGTTATTAATATTGACAGATTCAACCTTATCTTTTAGGTGGTCTACAATGTCCTTCATGCAATGTCCTATCCTGCGTAAGGCTTACGAGCGTAGTGTTCAACAGTAACACCAGACTTAGTAAGCATATTAAGTCCTTCTTCATCTTTATAGAAGCGATCTCGGTAGACCACTTCTTTAATACCCGATTGAATAATCATTCGAGCGCAGTCCCTACAAGGGGCTAGCGTAACGTAGATAGTAGCGCCTTCACAGGCAATACCCTTCCGAGCGCACTTAGCAATAGCATTCTGCTCTGCATGGATAACCCAAGGGTGCGTCTTCTCATCGTCATTACGAGTAGCGTTAGGGAATCCCGTAGGGGCGCCATTCCAGCCCTCCGCTAGGATACCTTCTTTAACAATAATAGCACCGACCTTATACTTATGATCGATAGACATATCAGCTACTGACTCAGCAATATTCATATACAACGTATCGTATTTATATTTCTTCCTAATAGCCTGACCTACTGCACTCATGTTATCAACTAATTCATTCATAATAATACCTTTCAATTATGGCCTTTATAAGGCGAAATCATCGAAGCCGCCGTCAACTCTATTTAAACGTCCAGTATCGTAGTCGTACTTAACAGAACCTGAGGGGCCAGTTAAGCCTGTGTAACGGCTCTTAAGAACTTTCATTTGAATAGTGTTACGGGTCTCTTCATCTTCATTACCGACATCACGAGCGAACGCGATGATATCGTAAGACACTTGCTTAATAGAGCCTGAGCCTTTAATGTCGTCGAGAGAAGCAATCTTACCATCTTCAAATGACTGACCTGCATTACCCATCTTACGCAGATGAGATACAAGACCAATCCAGACGTTCCACTTCTTACAGATACCCCTAAGATCATTCATAATCTTATCGATCGCTTCGTTACCTGTAAGGCTATCAGCCCCTTCAGAGACTAAGATAGTAATGTGGTCAAGGAAGATATACTCACAGCCAGAAGCACAAAGGAATTCGATGAGGCTAATCACATCATGACTAACAGAACCGTTATGGTCTAGTATTTGTATACGACCATCAGCTAAGATAGAGTTGAAGCCCACTCGAAGTTCATCGAGGGGAATCTCTTCCTTAGCGGGGTTACGATTAAGCATCATTCCTGACAGCTTTCTAGCGGTTTCGGCTGGGGATTCCTCAAGAGCCACGATACCAATCTTAGACTCAGTTTCCGAGTGCAAGTGCGCGACGATTTCTCGGAGGATGGTTGACTTTCCTGAGCCTGTTCCTGAGGTCCAGAGGGTAATTTCCCCACGGCGCATCCCTTTAAGCTTATCATTGAGACCGCCAAGACAGTTAGGATAAGGTACTGATTCAATTTCATTGTATGCCTCTAATTGTTTCCATACTTCCTCACCAGCCACAATGCCTGCGGGGGTGTAGGTACGAGCGTTCCAGACCATGCGGAGGAGTTCACCGCCGCCTGCATCCATGAGTACTTCGTTAGGGTCTTTGTACTTACCTAAGTCAGTTACCTTTGCCTTGTCGTAACCGATAATCTTAACAGCTTCTTCGAGACCGTTAAGACCTGCCTCATCGTTATCATACATAAAGATAACTTCATCGAAGCTACGTAGGTATTCACGCTGTTCTAGAATGGTCTTTTTCGCCGTCGCTCCGTTAGGGACTGAGACAACTGGCCAGATCGTTCCTTTCTCTGCATACGCAGTAGCAACCGCCAAGGCGTCAAACTCGCCTTCTGTAACGACAATACGCTTGCCACCTGAAGGGAATACATCTTGACCAAATAGACCAACGCCTTTGAAGTCCCCAATTGCGCTGAAAGTCTTTGGTAGCTCTCGTACTTTGTACGCAACAAGTTCAGACCCTCGATGATAAGGATAGAGATAAGAGCAAATATTGCCGTCGGAATCATACTCACAAAGAACGCCGAAATGCTCTGCCACGGTCTTGGTAATTCCCCTGTCACGGCAACCACGGCTAGCCAAACCAGTGGCCCTATGAAGGCCAGAATTCCGTTCAATATTATTAACTGCCAATGATACCACTTCATTTTCCTTTCCTATTTCATGTGTATAGTGTTGACATACGTAACAGTATGCATGACCATCATCATAAACGGCGTTGCCATCTGATGAGCCACACTTACTGCACTCAGTCTTATATAGTTCCTGAGACATCTTCTTCCATAGCCTTTCGTAGGACAGATAAGAAACCTTCTGCAACAAGAAGCTCTAAGTCTTCTCCCGTTGCTGTAATCATTAATGTAGCTGAACCATTCTTGTGTTCAGTAACTTCATCGATACTAATCATTTCCACCTCTTTGCTTTTACTATACTCTCATGTCGGTCTTTATCGAAGCCCAAACCTAAGTGGGAACTTCGAATACGTTTCTCAGCCTGCTTATTAGCGTACTTATCAGTGAAGAGAGCATCCCGAAGGTATATCTCCCTCATCTCATAAGCGTTAAGCTGGCCTGGTGTTGGGAGGCTATATAGGATACGCCCCTCAACATCATCCACTGTAAGCTCAGAGAAGTCTCCAGAGCCTGTATACTGTTTCCAGTCAGGTTGAGAGAACTTTTTAGAGCCTACGTAGATGCGACCAGTAGCCTTATCCTTCAGTTCATAAACAAAACCGATATGATGGGGGTCTACTAGTTTCTTATTAGGAAGTTTCCAGTGGCCGTAGTCACCTTCATTAACTTCATCGACAACATAGTCATCTTTCTGATACGTCTCAAATGCTACGTACCAGCGTTTACCGTCACGAGTGCAAAGGGTTAATGGCCCTTCCCACCCGCGTTTAAGTTTGAGAGACTTATATAGACTCTCTTTACACCAGATATTACCTTCAGAAGAAGACAACTTACGATCGCCCCCTTTCGGTTGCGGCGCTGCAGTAATCTTTAGTCGGTCATACCTGATGAATGTGTAATCACCCATCTCAAATGTCCTAGATGTCATAGCCTAATAGCTTTCCGACCTTCTCCACATCAATCTTTCGGTCGTAGAAATCACCGAAGCCAATGTTGAACCAGTCTTTTTCGTTACGTTTAATATGAATCAAATGCCCAACGAATGTTAGTACATCTTCGTGGTCGCCCCCAAATCGTTCTTTATATTCGCGGATGACTAAGTCTTTCCATTGCGAGCTTGACTCAAGAAGCTTTGCAGCTGTCTTAGGTCCTACTCGATTAAGCCCTTTAATATTATCAGTTGAGTCACCAGTAAGTAGCTGAGAGTAGTAATTAAAATCAGCTTCTTTCTGAGTCAACTCAAACTGTTCAGACTTATCTGGATTGTAATAAGTGAAGGGGTCACAGAATAAATCCTTATCAATCCCAACGATTACAAACGGGTCTTCATTCATAGTGCATTCATGACCAGCAGTACGTACTAAGTCGTCGGCCTCACAACCATCTGATTGAATCCCAATCTCTTCTTCCTCTAACAAAGCATATAGCTCTGGTACGATAGAAGCAGGGTCAGCCTTAGGTCGATTAGCTTTGTACAAAGGAAAATCTACTGCACGAAAGTTCTCTACACCTTTAAGGTAGATAGCCATATCGTCAGTCCACAAGTCGTCTTTGAGGTAGTTAAGCTTCGAATTAAACTTAGTGAAAGCCTCATCAACAGTTGTTACGTTGAAGCACGATTTATAAATCATACTGTCGGCGTCAATTATTAAATGAGTCATACTGTTCCTTCCTTAGTAAAAGATACGGAAAACTTTTCAGGTTCTTCAGGTGAGTATTTAATCTTACGCCAACCCATCTGCACTTCGTAGCCGCGCATAGCAGGTAATCGGGCTTTTCGTTCAGCCCATTCTTTACCCGCTTCTTCAGTTTCGAAGAGACGATTAATATAATGTGTAAGTTCTCGCATCAATGAGTCTCCGCTAAGTTATTGCCGACTTCATAATCACCCGACATAATATTTACACCAAGAATCTTCGGTGCTTCGGTTAAGCCTTCTACTAAGATCTCACCTAGCTTATCAGCGTGTTCTTTCTTACAGGAGTATTGGAATTCATCGTGATACATTAAGCGTGGTTCGCAATCAATACCTTCTTCTGCAATACGTTTCTTGATATACCCAATAGCAATCTTCATCGTAGCAGCTTCAGCTGACTGGAGTAAGTAGTTTAATGTTTGGTAATTCTCTTTGACATAAACTCGTTGACCGCCGAGTCCTCGGATAAATCCGCTTCCAGTAGCGTTCTTAGAGTTTTGCCATTGGTTCTCGAGACTTCGCTTAAGTTCTCCAAGACCAGGAATAGCAGCTGCGTACGCATCTTTACTGCTCTGTCCGACCTTGGCGTCCATTTTACCAGTAAGGTATAGACCAAGCTTAGCTGCGCCTGCTCCGAATAGGTAAGCGTAGATCCACCTCTTAGCTTGCGCACGAGTGCAGCCCAGAATGTCTGCATTCTTTTGATGAACATCACCATTCAATACCTCATTAGTAAAGTCTTCGTTCCCAATGAAATGAGCTAGAACCCTAAACTGATTACCAGCAGAGTCAGCACCCACTACTACATGATCTTGCTCTGGAAGAAACAATGCACGCATACGTTTTCCCCATTGCTCACCCGCTCCAGGAAGGTTAGCGATAACCTCATGCCGCCATCGGAATGTAGGTGTTCCAATATTCCAAGCGCGTCCGTGTAAGCGGTGCTTAGATTGGTTATCAGATTTAGAATCTCTAATCCATCCTTGTGTAATTCCAAGCCGTGATCTAAGAGTAGTCCACTCATCGATGCCTCGACCGACATCTCCAAGCTTTTCCAGTGAACTACTAGTGAGCTTAGGACCTGTTCGTTGAAAATCACCGGAAGGAAGTCGTTTAACGTTCCAGTCGTCGGGTTCCCATCCCAATCCATAGAGGTACTCCTTTACTTGTTCAAGATTGCCTAACCGAGTTTTGACTTCACGAGCGCGTTGAAACTCCACACCAGGTTTGATAGGAGGATTATCGAGAAGAGCATCAGAAGGATTGATAGACTTATCAAAGTACTCACTGAGGATACGGCAAGTTGTAGCGTTATACTCACCGTTCTTCTTATACTTCGCGGTCTTAGGTGTCTTATCAATGAGCTCTTTATGGTTGCCCAAGAGAGGTTCAACCTTCCTCTCAATAGCTCCCATAGATGCTTGAAGTTCTTCAACGACATTCACTGCTCCTTCATAATCAAATCGCCAACCGCTTACACGAGTAGCTGCTTCGAATTCTGCTGCATCATGCTCTGCCCTGAGATATTTAGGATATTGAGAAGCAGTAGAGGCTACTTGCCCTACCTCTTTCATTAATATCTTCCACACTTTAACGTTAAGCCTAACATCTTGCATGCAATATTCTAGCATCCGTTTTGAGTATCGTTCCCAATCATCGAATAGAATTTTATTGTCTTCTAACTTCTTACCCCAAGCAGCTAAGCCATGCTTATGTCCTCGGAAGTAGTTATTAGTCTGACTCATAGTCCAGGTATCGTATAGCTTTTGTTCATTAGTCGGTGACCAATTATAAAGCTTCTTCATTACTACATTATCAAAACCAATAATATTATGTCCGATAATGCTGCTAGCTTTTCTAAGCAGTTCAATGCCAGCATACATGCTATCTAATTCCCCGTCATGATCGCTAAAACAATACTCAGTACCGTTATCAACGTCAATAGCAACGAGACACCAGACAGTTGAGGGGTCAAGCCCATCACATTCAATGTCGTAACATAAGCGCATGTTACTTTCCTTTCTTCGAGCCTCTTACTCGATTTACTTTTTTAACTACATACTCTTCTTCATCAGTAAAGAAGGCGTGAAGCCCTTGAATGAATTTAATTTGAATATATTTTAAGGCACGACCTCGCGGCATTGCCCAGCCAATAACAAATCCTACTATACCGAAGTAATAAGTTGTAAGAATTTGTGCTAGATTACTATCCATTTCCATTACTATTTTCCTTTCTGTGTTCTAATGAAGCCAAAATATCTTCTGGCTGTGGAGGTTTAATTTCTTCAGGATTACTACAACGAGGACAAGTGCGAGTGCCGAGAGACATCTTCATAGATATAATATCTTTCCGACATCGAGAACATTTATAAGTTATAAACGAGTCCCCAAGAAAATCACGCTCTGTCTGCATGTCCTGCCTCCTCGAAGCGTAAGTAACATTCTGGTACAAACATACCATGTCCCCCTGCTTTTTCCCATTCAACTATAGTAGACCACTTATCATCGAATAAAACGTTAACTGTATTATCAGTGTTAATAGCATACTCAATTTTATCTTTACCACTATTAACTACAATGATGTCGCCAACTGCAAAACCAAGACGTCTTAATGCCTCAACTTTATTTACGCTAGCAATATGTTTAGTCCCAGCGTTAGGCCAATGATCTCCAACCGCTGTAAGGATTTTAATATAGCCTGTGGGGTAGACCTCATACATTTGTTTGAAATAACTATAGTACTTAGCTTCAGGCGATTGTAAAAAGATATTATTAATCTTCTCGTGGAACATCGCTTCTGTATCACCGCGATCATACCCCAACGGGATATGATTATCAACCATCCATTGAGCGAAGTCCTGGATTGGTCCGTCACCATCAATGTATATCATGTTCTTCCCTTTCATTTAGTATAGAGAGTTCTTTCATTCCTTCAGTAAGTTCTTCATGAAGTCCATCAGCCATTGCTAGCTGAAGCATCCCATCATCGTCTTTAATATAAGCATAACCTTCTTGTATATGATACATCACTACCTCTGTGAGGGTTAACAATGCGATATACTCAGGTAGCTTACTGTCGTGTTCTTCGAATAGCTTCTTAAAGTTCTGGTCAAAATAAACTGCCATAACAAAGAAAAGATCCGATTGCTCTTCAGCGTCCTTTACTTCTTCTGATCTAGGAAACTCAATTACGTTATCATCTGACATATAAAGTCCTTTGTAGGGGGTGACCTAGGAGCCACCCCCGATTAAGAATTAAAAGTCTTCTTCAGAGCCTACAGTAACATCTTCTACCGCATCGAAGTCAACCTCATTCGTTGGCTTGTACTCAACTAAATCAGTGACTTGTACGGCAGACAACATTACGCCAGTGCCTTTACGCCCTTGAACATCGTAGGGGTAGGTAAACAGCTTGACATTAACGCCAGAACCGTTACCAATAATAGAAGCGTCAAGCGGCTTCCGCGCTGCATCGACTACATCGGGTGCGCCATTCTCGTCACCCTTGCGGTTCTTTGCTTTACGCTTAAGATTAAATGCGATCGTGCCATCTTCTTGTGGCTTACCTTTCACACCTAAATCAGTGAGAGTCTTAAAAGCTTCTGAGCTTTCTTCAGCCCGTACTTGTAGCTCGAATTGCTCAGTACCAAACGGTGCTACTGGCTTCATCAGCTTTGGGTAGTAAGCTTTCAAATCACGTACAATCATTACTTTACTTTCACTCATATTTATTCTCCATCAGTTTTATAGGTTGTGATTAAGCGGTCGAGATACCATTTTGCTTTCTTGGCATCCTGTATTTTAGCGTCCTTCTTACCGAGACGCATGAGATACTTGTAGACTTGACCCATCAGGTGTGCTTCTACACCCTGAAAGTCTGCAAGCATATATTCCATCATGTCCATATACTCGTAACCAGGAATTATTTCCTTGTAATGAGCAGGGTTAACATGATCGTCAATATTTTTCTTCATAAGAATAGTCTCCTTCAGTATTCTTATAGGGCCTTATGCTACTCAAAGTCGTTCGAGTCAGCCTCATAATCAGAATCATCTTGAATTCCTTCTAGAATAGCCCAGACCTCTTGATTAAAGTTACAGCCACTTAAAGAGAGATTAGCTGTCTTGACGTTCCAAGTATTAACGTAAAGACTTGGTTCAGCGCCATGCTCTACAAGGCGAACCCAATCACCAGCAGCCTTAGCCATGTTCCGTGTGTAGACATCAATGCCTACTGTAAGATGTTTTTTAGCCATAATATTATATCCTTTTACTAGAATTAAACTCGATTAGCGGTCAACGTCTACATAGAAAATATGAGTACCAACTAAGTGTGAGTACTCGAAATCACTAATCCAGTAGGGGTTGACACCAGTAGTGTGGTAGTGTGTAGCACCGACAGTTGGTCCGTATACGATGCCATCCAAAGCAAGCTGAGCTACCTCGACTGAATCGTGATAAGCCTTTGCTTGGGTAATCTTCTCATCAATTCCGTCGCAATAGAATGTAAATTGACAACGGTACTTTTTCGGGTGACCTTCTTCGGTATGTTCTCCTTGATATACTACAGAACAAACATCGTTAGGGTAATGTTTGCTTTCGACTCTTTCAAGAACAACATTTGCTACAGCGATTTGGCCTTCGAAAGGCTCAGAACGAGCTTCAAAGTAAATCGCTGCAGCTAAACATGATAGCGGTTCAAGCATTAAACGCGAACAATCCAACGAGCTTTACGCTCTACTCGCTCAATATGCGTACGCCATGTACGATTGTCAGGTGAGTAATCGATAATAGACTTTTTCATATTAGCTTTCTTACACTCTTGCGTAATCAAAGCTGTTCGCGGGTTATACCGCCAAGTAGCTGAAGGAGTATTGTAAGATTTAGTACCACTAATAATGTTGTAAATTGTTTTAATGATTTTCATTGTAATAGCCTTTCTAGCTACGAAGTTTCTCTTGGGCGTCCATCACCCAGAGTAGTTGTTCCTTAATTGAGATGACAGAGCCTACTCGAATAGGAGTTTCATCCTGGATGAAGGCACCCACGATATCGTCAATGATACTTACGGCACTCAAAAGAGTCCCACGCATATCATTGAGTAAGTCTTCCTCGAAAGCTTCAGCTTCCATTTCAGCGTTAAGCTCGTCGATCGGTGCGTTGTTAATAGCTTCAGCACGCATAGACCCAGCTAGCTCTTCCTGTTGGGTACGCTCTTCTGACCGCTCAAGCTCTTGAGTATGTCGAGCAGCTGAGTGCGACCAATAAGTAGATTGCTTCTCGTCTTCACTCAAACGTTTCATAGTGTCTTCATAAGGTTCACGCATTATCAGTTCCTTTCTGCGCTAGTTGTAAAGCCTCTGACATAGAGACTTTCTTGGGGTACAAACTATTCTGTATCTTTATAGCACGTTTTCTTAGACCGCGCAAATCTTTTTTAAGCTGCTTGTTCATTTAATCCTAATCCTGTTTCTTTACGGGCATAGTTGAGGGCAAAGAGATGTGCTTCATTCCAAGCAGGCTTCCCTTCGTTAAGTTCGAGTTGACCTTGTGCATCGTAAAAGCTTCGACCATCAGCGTAAGCCTTCTCAAAAGCTTTATGTTCACCGAAATCATATACGTCTTTATAATCTTCTTGGTCTCGAAGGTCACTAATACTATACTCAAGATCAAAATGATTCCCTTCTTGCTCGTAATGACCATAGCCATTCTCGATTAAGAAAGCAGCTTCAGCTGGACTTTCCGCTTCGACATGAAAGAAACCACTAACATTTTCCGTTGCATTTACTTCGTAAACTTTACTCATTGTTTATTACCTTCCTTAAATCTAAGAGATTCTTCAACTGACCCCTAGTTATTTCAACCTTCTCTTCTACACCCCGAACTTCCCCTTGAAGGTTCTCTTCGTAGTGATAAGCGTTCCCACTCAAGTTATAGTCTCCAGTCTGTGAGTCATACCAAGCGTATTCACTCCAGATATCTTCAATCTGAGTTTCAAGAGAATGAATCTCATCGTCATATTGATCGAGAAGATTATGTAGGTCATCCTCGAGGGTAGCTAGTTCGTCTTCTCTAAGTGTTTCTAGCATTTCTTTGTAGTCAGTCATTACATTACCTTCCTGTTAAAGCTTTCTGTCGTGCTATATTATCGATATGCCTAAATTCTACAGCGAGTGCCTCAATGAGACCCCAGAGTTTATCTCCAGAGTAATATTCAAATGGCTCCCATGCGTAATTCTCTAGGTGGGCATTAAGCTTCTCTTCATCTAAGTCTATCCAGTTCTCTGGGAGAGGATCATAAAGGTAATATCCAGCAGCCCTCTCAATTGATTCAGTGTAGT
>Ga0208973_1001497_pt1 | contig 10190 bp, 6 predicted proteins | sample AOAMet_66_BLW_10_2_FD_188233 | JGI IMG/M metagenome (GOLD analysis project Ga0208973, IMG submission 188233) | Ammonia-oxidizing marine microbial communities from Monterey Bay, California, USA - CAN11_66_BLW_10 (SPAdes) | ecosystem: Environmental > Aquatic > Marine > Intertidal zone | place...
TACAGCGGCCGAAAGTATTGCACGTCATCGCGAACACCATCGATAAAGAAATCTGCAGTAGAACGGACGCCACGAAATACGATAGCGTCGCGGTGGCCCTCGCCTTGAGAGACACTGACACCGGGCATATATTCAACAATCTCAGATACAGCTGCGTAACCCCGCTCCATAATGACATCGGAAGTAATGATACTCAGGCTCTGAGGCACATCGAGTATCGGTGTCGGCGAGCGAAGCGCATTGATTTGGCTAGACTGCAGGTACTGCCCCCGCACCAGCGTTTCTTCTAGGGGTCGTTCCTCTGCATCTACATTCGCTTCAGTGGGACTCTCAGCATGGACCGAAGCCGCATAAGACGCTGAAATGCAGGCAAGCACTCCAACCTTTAAAATTTCAAACCGCATAACCGCTACAACTAATCTAAATGATAATCGTTATTGTTAGCATTTATGGTCGAATGTCAAGCCCTCTCTAAAGTTTTTCATCGGATCGATTTCGCGGGGAAGGTCGTAGCTTCTGCGGAAAGCTTTGCTACAGGCGCAAGCACTCGTCATCAGGGAGTACTCAGTAGAAGGCGGCAATAATACCGCCGCTTGAAAAAATCAGCCCACTCGGCTCTGAATTTGCTCGGGTTTCATCCAGCAAGCATGAAACCCCGGTGGTATACGTGTTGGCATTTTTATCCGTGCAACGGGGCCCTGACTCAAGTCTTGAGCATCAAACACCTGAAGCTCCTGATTGCGCGTTTTATCGTTATAGGCAAAGGCAACCACATAACCATGATCCTCGGCTTTTTGATGGTCAGCAGGAGCAAACCAGGGCTCGCTGTACCAGCAGTGATCAAGATCATCTGACCACGCGCCCAAGCGTTCACCAGTATCGGTGTTGTATTTACAAATACCCCTCCAGCGCAAAATTTTTGGATCGTGGTCTACCAAATAAGCAAACTCACTTTTCCTTCCCGTAAGACGTGAGTCATAGCTGGGAAACTCCACATTAAAATCAGGGTCGAGACACGCTTCACTGCACTCACCGGTTTTCAGATTCATGCGATAACGCCATAGCCGTGCATCCATAACTAAGCGCGAAATCATTTTTGCGGTACCCACGTCATTGAAGCTGCCATCGGCATTCTTTGCAGGTTGATAGCGACAGGCGACCATGATGACCTCGTCGCCCTCTTCCCAAGCATTAATCACGTGATAAATAAACGCGCCCGAAAACTCGAACCATCGAATAGATGCGGCATCTCCCTTTCGGGGAATGACACCGAGGCGGCTAGCCATCGTGGAATCAAAGACAATTTTATGCCGGCCCGCGGCCCGGGCCTCTTCATCATGAAAAACCGGGTGGTCATGTAAGATTGAATAGTGCTCGGTAATAGCCATATCGTGGGGCAGCCGGTTTCCCGGCAACTCTATAGGCACTCGATGGGTTATCTCACCCTGGGCATCGGCGACGCCGTACCACATGTAAGGCCAGTGATCCCCGTAGTCAAAGTACATGAGCTCTCCGGTAACCTCATCTACCTTACAATGGGCAGACATGCCCGAATCGGGTTTATCTAAGTAGTTATAACGGGGACCCAGTGTTTCCAGCGTAATAGGGTCAACCGCGTAGGGAACACCCGCTAAGTACCAAGTTGTTAATGCTGCACCCGCGTGACCAATGACATCGGTATTAGCCGAGTCTTTGATAGGCTGATCTTCCCGCCCCTTGAGTGTCTGGCGAATTCCCCAGTATTCGGCGCCTTGTGTTGCATCTTCATGCTGCCACGCGTCGGTTCTGACCCACTTATTTCTAAGGACTAAACGCCCGTTTTCAAAATGTGCGCTGTGTAGCATGCCGTCGCCATCAAAGGGATGGTATTCACCCTTGGGCTCGAATCGTGGATTGGGGCTGTTGCGCAGATAAACGCCATTTAAATCAGCTGGAATCTCTCCGATAACCGGGAGGTCAGCATAGGTCTCTTCCTCTGTAAGAGGTGCAAACACGTCGGTGACAAATGGACCGTATTCGTGGCCAAAGGGCGCATCGGGATCTTTAATCGGCTGGTTCATGTAGCCACTCCTTGAAAACCTTTATCAAACATTTTGGGGCCATCGTCAATAAACTTCCCAGCACTTTTCAATCAGCTTACCCCTGATCTACTACAAAGCTGCAAACAGTTGCACAGGAACCACCAATATTAAGGGTGGCGATTTGTTTTGCACCGTCAATCTGAGCATCTCCTGCCCGTTGCGTCACCTGCTTTGTTGCATCTAAAAGCATACGAGCACCGGTCGCACCCACTGGGTGGCCGCAACCGATAAGTCCGCCACTGGCATTAATAGGTAGACGTCCACCCAAACCAATTGAACCATCCTCTACAGCCCTCCACGATTCGCCGGGAGCCGTAATGCCAAAATGATCAATAGCCATATATTCGGTCATAGAAAAGCAGTCGTGGGTCTCTATGCCATCGAGCTGGTGTACCTCGGCGATCCCTGCACGGCGAAAGCTATCCTCGATCGCCTCTCTAACATGCGGAAATACAAAGGTTGAATCCTTGCTGCGCTCGACTTTGTCTCGATAACGGATGCCAGCGTTGCGATGGCCCCAGCCCTTTATCCGCGCGATTGAACCGGTCTGTTTGCGCGTTTTCCGGTAGTGTGCCGCAAATTTCTCAGAGGCCAACACGATGGCACAGGCACCATCGGTTATTTGACCGCAGTGTAAACGCCTAACACCAGGCTCAATCATGGGGTTCAAGGTGTCGTCTTCGCAAAAGCTGTTTTCAGCGAATTTCCACTGACGCGTTTGAGCCAGAGGATTACGTTTGGCATGGCCATAATTGATCTCGGCTATTTGATTGAGAACCTGTCGGTCTAGCCCGTAGCGCTGGTCATACTCATCAGCCAAAAGGCCAAAAACCGCCGGCCACATAAATTTACAGTGAATGTCTTCCCGGTCGCGCCATGCCGCCGAGTTCTGATTTTGGGAGGCTTGGTCACCAGGCAAGTTTTTAAATTCTTCAGCGCCTAGAACGAGAACACAATCGTAACGGCCGGCCTCAATTTCAGCCATGGCAGTGAGCACCGCCAAGGATGACGACGCGCAAGCGCCTTCGTGCCGCATTGCCGGTATGCCCCACAGCTCGGGCACCACCTGAGAGACCATGGCACCTAAATGCCCTTGTTGTCGCTGGGCCTCGGCAAAGGCATTGCCAACGTGAATAGACTCAATGGCCGAGGCCGGAAGGTTACAATCTTCAAGGGCTCCCAAACAGGACTCTCTAATCATGTCTGAGATATCTAAACCTTCCCTGGACCATGCCCGGGAAAAATCTGTCTGGACACCACCAAGAATGTAAACCGACTGTGTCATTAAGTGACGGCTCCAATGCGTTCCATGAAAAGCGGACTATGAATAGCGATCTGCACAAGGGTGAGAAAACGTCCTGAATATACGCTTGCACAATGAGACTGACTAGGGGGCGGCCGATGAAATTGGCGGCCTCGCGGCCAAACGGCATTGCTCGTTATTGGCATAGATCGGTGCCAGCAGGGCTAGCAACTATGCCGCAAAGAATACTCTGCTTTTGAGATTACCGGGGCTTCGAGCTCCCCGATTTCATGGCACAAACCGAACTTCAATATGAATACACGGCGCTGAGCGCCAGCACCGGATCCATCAGCACTACAGACGCTCAACCAATATCGCAGTGCCCGATCCAGCCGCACCACTGGTTGCTACCAGACCCAAGGTCAAATCACGACGATCCATCTCATCCAGCAACATACCCATCATGATAGACCCCGTGGCACCTAGAGGATGGCCCATGGCAATAACCCCTCCGTTCACGTTGAGTTTCTCAATCGGTATGCCCAGGTCAGCCCGCACCTTTAATACGGTGGCCGCAAAGGCCTCGTGAATTTCAAATAAATCGATATCGTCAATCGAGAGCTTTTGGGATTTGAGCAATTTTTCTGTTGCCGCAACACAACCCGTGAGAACTTGAAGTGGGTCGTCACTGGCATTAACCATGGCTCGAATAACGGCGCGGGGTTTAGCGCTTATTTTTTCACCGAGGCTTGCCGCGCCAATTAAAACCAATGCAGCGGCATCTGCCATGGCTGGAGAATTGCCTGCTGTGTGAACGTGGGAAATCGCCTTTAAATGGCCATACTCCGCCAGCTGAAGGGCATCTGCACCCGCTTTACCAACGCCCTCAAAACTCGCAGGGAGCGTTCCCAAAGATTCTAAAGTGATATCGCCCCGTATACATTCATCCTGACGAATGGTCTGCGCTTTCACCGGATTATCAATAGGAATGATAGAAGTAAAAAAACCAGAGTCTCGAGCCAGTGCCGCCCGCTGCTGACTCATCAGGGCCACTTCATCGACATCCTGTCGGGAAGCTCCATACAACGAGGCAATGAGGTCAGCACCGCTGCCCATGAGCAGAATACGCGCGGAAAGCGCCACTTCGGGATCTTTAAAAATGGCGGCCTGATCGCTCATCATTGGAACCCGCGACATCATCTCAATGCCACCCGCAACAGCCACCTCTTCCTGACCGGCGTTCACCTTCAAGGCGGCAATGTTGATGGCATCAAGACCCGAGGAGCAAAATCGGTTGATGGTTAGTCCAGACACATGGCTGGGCCAACCCGCATAAAGCGCCGAGCTCTTGGCGATATTGCCAGCCTGCTCTCCGTATTGCGTGACACAGCCAAGCACTACCTCGCCCACCAGTTCTGCATCTAAACCTGTTCGCTTGCATATGGCCCGGTAGAGAGGCGCCAGCAACTGGAAAGGAGATAGATCATGAAGACCACCGCTGGCTTTCGCCTTGCCGCGTGGAGTGCGGATAGCGTCGTATATAAATGCGTGGGTCACAACGGTTACCTCGCTTAATTGGCACTGCCTACAGCTTGCAGCCACTCCATTTCATAATAAAACCTAATAGAAAATGGGTCTACGGCCGACAACGAGAGCTCGCACAACAATTAAAAAAATAATCCTAAAAAACGATAGAAAATTTTGCCCTCGAACCCTTTGCGGGCTGGCAGCAACAGTAGAGCTGCTGTTCCTGCCTAAATCAGAACGCTTAGGATAGCGGGCAACCCCCCTGAGGATCCTGTGCCACTGCCTCCAAATTTGGCAGAGTCTTCGCGACAAAAAGTTACCGATAACCAACGGCTAACGGGGGCCACTGCGCTGCCCAAGGCTGTGCTGCTTCAAGCTCAAAAGCCAACTCGTATAAGCGCCGATCTTGACCTGGAGCCGCCATAAAGTGGCTGCCTACAGGCAGGCCCGTCTCGCCAGATCGAAACAGGGGGACCGACATCGCGGGGGCACCAATGCCATTCGACGCCACTGTGTAGCCCAGCAGTTGACGGTTACGTGCCATGGCTTGAGCGAAGGGAGTGTCGTGAGAAATATACCCTAGGCTCGGTGTTTCAATGGGTAATGTAGGGGTTAACCACACGTCGTAATCATTAAAAAACGACGTGAAATTTTGCGTGAGCTCAGCAAAGTAGGCGAGCCCTCGTTGACGCGCATCGGCCGGCAGACTTGCAGCGTAACGCCCGACGTCAACTGTTGCGCGGGTTAACAAGCCAGCGTCTTCAGCAGGCCGCCCTGTTAGAGATTCTACGTACCGCAGCAACCGAGGCAGGTCGGCTAACATAATGCCCTCCGCAGCTTGAAACAACGCATCGCCGTTTAATGGGTTAGGCAGCTCGATCACGTCATGCCCTAAAGCTTTACACAGCTGCATGGTTTTAATAATGACATTTTGGACGCTGGTTTCAGGTGCCTCCCCAAAAGCATTTTCCATGGAAACCGCAATGCGAAGACGCTTGGACCCCGGACCCTCAATTAAGCCAACGGGGTCATAACCGTTGGGGTGTCCTAGGGCTTCCGTCACGGCTAGCAAGGCCGCGCTGTCTCGTACGGTCCGACTCAAACACTGATGCGTTCTTAAAAAGTAGTGGCTGCCGTCTGCTTCTCCTGACGTTTGTCGATAACGACTGGCCTTCATGCCCAAAACACCGCAACAAGATGCGGGTATACGATTTGAGCCACCGCCATCTGTGCCGTGCGCCAAGGGAACATAACCTGCGGCGACTGCCGCCGCACTACCACCGCTAGACCCCCCTGCGTTGCGGGTTAAATCCCACGGGTTGCGTGTGGGCCCAAAAGCCAAGTTGTCGGTGAGTGCGCCCGAAGCAAATTCCGGCGTGTTCGTCATACCCAAAATATTCAGTCCCGCCTGCTCCATTGCCTTAACGTAGGCAACAGATGCTTGGGGTACCTGAGTCAAATGGAGTAAAGAACCGTTCGTTCGTCGCACACCTCCATAATCGACCAAATCTTTAAGCAAGGTCGGCACGCCGGCAAAAACTGTGCTCGCGTCTATTTTTAGCGCCCGGGCCAGCGCCGCAGAAAAATTGCGCGTCGTTAAGGCATTAATAGCGGGTTCAAGCGCTTCTATGCGCGCGATAGAAGCCTCAACGACCTCCTGCGCCGACAGCTCGCCCTGTCGAATTAGTTGCGCCAGACCCACAGCGTCAAAGTTCAGCAGATCGTCAGCAGGCAGTGGTAAACGCGCCTGCGCACTTGGCAGCCGCGCCATAGCGTGCAGGGCTACAGCACCGGTGAGCGAATTGAGCATGAAGCGTCTTCGGGAGGTAGTGGCATGAGTATCTGCGTCGCTAGAGTTCACGTCAGTAGACGCCACAACACGTAGGTACAGGCCTCACTATTGGCATTGGCATTGGCATTGGCATTAATCGAGTTACTCGCATCCGGCTGGTTTTCACTAATTGTTACCCATCAGTATTTTTAGCAAATCTGATTGATAAATCGATTTTTCCGGCACCGGTCTACCGCCACGATGAAGGTCAGCTTTTGAAACCTGACCCAGCTCATCAATAATAAAGGCGTGAGCTCTCGCAAGCTTTTCTATTTGGTCAAAATCAACACCGCCCGCATCGAAATCGGAGGTTGAATGGTAAAACTTTCCGGTTTGAATCCAACCCGATGAAATCGCATTAAGATCATTATAGGGTGGATGAAATGCAGCCTCGTCAGCCGCAGGATCAATATAAACCAGATCACCCATGGCAATGCCGTAGCGCGAGGCTGCGCGCTTAAACAAATCAATCAGTAACGGACTGCGATTAGTCACCAAGAGCATTAAAGGGTCCGCTATATTGGATTTGGCCACCAACAACCCTTCATCCATCGGTCGATTCATTCCCAGATGCTCTGGGCGCAATACCAGCAATAGGTTCTGCTCCATCAGCTTTTGATATTTTGCGATAAAGGGCAGTGTTCCACCGACACCGGGCACCTCGTGATCGCCTTGAAACAGGAAAATAAGCCCATGCTGCCGCTCAGAAATGGGGATCTGTGCGTAGTAACGCGCCAACGCTAAATTCAGCGCTACAGATGCGCCATTATCATGAACGCCATAGAAATATCCGTCGACATGCGTGGGAATTACAATGTAATCACCTGATTGTCCGGGCAACATGGCGTAGGTATTGCCACTCATACGCTGCTCTCCTGACTCCATCTGGCCCTGCACTTCAAGCCGCACCACTACAGGCTGCTCTGGCGTCACACGATCGAGCAGCTTCCGTAAATACAAACCTGCATCGTTGCCAATGGTCGTCCATGGAAGTGCCTCACCAATAGAGTCGCCACCACCGGGCGCACCAACCCGCCCAGCGACCTGCTTGGCGTTCGGCACATCCCACCACACCACCACGCCCGCCGGCATTCCATAATTGCCCGTAGCCAAGCGCGAGTAAGCGGTGCGTGCCGTGTTAAGTAGCGCACTGGGTTCAGTGCGCCCCCGTAGCAAAAGAATTTTCCCAGTTAAATCACGCCCCTGTAGCTCGGCGGCCGTACCGTCCCCCACGTACACCATTTGGGCCTCTATGCCCCCGATAGGAGTAGTCGCTGAAACAAAAGCCGTGATGGGGTCTTTGAAGGAATAGGTCTGCCCTGCCTCAAAGGTTGGTGCGGAACGCACACTTAATGCGCAGGTCGTGGGACGCCACTGAGGATATTGAGAGGGAAACGGATCGTAATGTACGTCTTCAAGGCCAAAAGATTGCAGCTCACGATAAATCCACTCTAGGGTTTGCCGCTCATAAACCGTACCCTGAATTCGGCCCCAAAGAATTTCACCTCGTCCCGGGAGCGCTGGGCAATATCCACTAGCGTCTGACTGTAGTCAGACAGCTCACGCGCTTTAATACTGGCCCTAGGGTCTTTATCTGCATCAAGATATTGGGGCAACTGCGTCAGGCCAATCGCCGCAGAGTGCTGTTGCCGAGCGGCCTCTATTTTTTCTAGATATTGCTCCGGAGGTAAAAACGCTGCATCGGTGAGCATCTCGACCAGCGCAGCTGGCGTTGTGGCGAGGGCCTGCTTGTTTTCGGGGCTATCCCCTAAAACTGAAGCTGCCACTAGGCTAAAGCTCAGGGCCAACCATCGGGTAGCCCTCATTACTTTTTTCATGAAACCGAACCCCCTGCCGACAGCCGCAGGTACTATCTTACCTCGGTGAGCCTGCTCGAACTCGCTTTTATGACATGGCTTCTCGCCAACCCTATCCAAAGCCACCGCCTTTGAGACCCGAATCAATGTCAAAATGAACATTGGGCACCCCATAATGAGGTACATAAACGGCTGACCTCGAGCATGGGCTTAATTATTAATGAGGCATAAACAACTACTTACTGCGACTACGCTAGAGACATCAAACCGATTATCTGGAGGCCTTGACCGTGCACTAGATAGCGCTAGCGTCATGGGTTTTGCACGATAAATTGGCGTACTTCTAGGCAGCGCTCTCACCGCGAAAAAGTAACGAGCACTGGCTTAGTTGCCACTAATTTTGATAAACCAACTCACCGTCGATGAAGGTCTGCTCAACCTGCACAGTACTAATGCGTTGCGCCGGTATGGCAAACAAGTCTTTAGACAGCACTACTACATCGGCCCGCTTACCAGGAGTGAGGCTGCCGGTCACCGAGTCCTGATGCATCGACCACGCCGCATTAATGGTATAGGCCTTAAGCATGGTATCGAGATCAACCCGCTCAGATCGATTCAACACATCCAACTGGCTGAGCTCCTCGTTACTCAGAGCATCGTTGGCCATCCAGTCTTGTCGCAAAATGGCGACCTCAATGGCATCGAGTGGATTGAGGGAGCTCACGTTCCAATCGCTGCCTCCAACAATCGTGGCACCGGACTCAACAATACTCGCGATCGGATACATGCGATGAACACGATCTACACCCACCACCGGCAAATTCAGATTGATAACCCACTCATCGGGTAGTGCCCAAAGGGCTTGAAAATTGGCGGCTATATTGAGCTCGGCAAAGCGGCCATGGTCATCGGGATGGATTAACTGCATGTGGGAAACTTGATGGCGCAAATCTTTAGATCCGTGGTTCTTCTGTGCCTGCTCAAAGGCATTTAAAACGGCGCGAACGCCGCCATCACCTAGTGCATGGGTGTAGACCTGAACGTCATTTGCTACCAGCTCAGAAACAATTTGATCCAACTCATCTTGCGGGTAAGTGAGCTCACCCCGATATCCGGGTTTATTGAGGTACGGCTCAACCAACACCGCAGTTTCGCCCTCCAAAACACCATCGATAAACAACTTTACCGCCGCCAGCTTGAAACGATCGGTACTAAGCGCTTCCCGATCTTTGAGGTGGGATTCATAAACTGCTGAAGTATCCGTAGTAAACAGATCACCATGGCCGTACGCCAGCGCCCCCCTAACCCGAAGGTTTAGCTGCTGCTGCGTGTCAAGGGCTCGATAAGCCGCAACGTCGGCAGCGCTGACCCATGCGTCAAACGCACTGGTAATGCCGAACTGATTCATGGCCTCTATCGCAGCGCGCATCGTAGCCAGACGATCTTGCTCGGTCATGGTCGGTACATGCCGCTCTAACAGAGACATTGCCGACTCGCGAAAAGTACCGCTGGGGGCGCCAAACTCATCACGTTCAATAATTCCGGCGGGGGGGTCCTCGGTTTCAAGTGAAATTTGAGCCAACTCTAGCCCACGACTATTGGCAGAGACAGAATGCCCATCTGATGCTCTAAGTAACATCGGCACGCTGTTGGTCACGCTATTTAACCAGCTCAGCTTAGGGCCAGCCTGG
>Ga0208973_1001526_pt1 | contig 10088 bp, 8 predicted proteins | sample AOAMet_66_BLW_10_2_FD_188233 | JGI IMG/M metagenome (GOLD analysis project Ga0208973, IMG submission 188233) | Ammonia-oxidizing marine microbial communities from Monterey Bay, California, USA - CAN11_66_BLW_10 (SPAdes) | ecosystem: Environmental > Aquatic > Marine > Intertidal zone | place...
TCTCCACCACGCAGAATGATATCCTGCGCACGTCCTACCATCTTGATATAGCCATCTTCACGCTGTTCGCAAGCATCGCCAGTTTGATACCAGCCATCATCATGCAGCCGCCCATTCGGATCGCCGCTCCAATACCCTGTCATCATTTGTTCAGGGCAGTGCACTTGCAGCTCATTATCAACGACACGGGTTGTTGTGCCGGGCATCGCTATTCCATCTGTCTCTAGACGATTCTCCAAATCAGCGTCCAACGGGCAGGCCGTTACCGCGCCCGCTTCCGACGTTCCAAAATAGGACCAAACCTGACACCCGGGCAAAGCATCCAAGCCTCGACGCACCAATGTGCGTGGCACAGGCGCACCAGCAGATGGGAAGAATTTCAGCGATTTCACTCGTTCGTTGCCGTTTTTTTCAGCAAAGGAAACTATATCAATCAGGAACGGCGTCGGCGCAACTGTGAAGGTACATTTATACCGCTCAATCAAATCCACCGCCGTGTCGGTTTTCCAACGAGACACCAAAATCATCGGTGAATCCAGCAACAAGGAGAACCGCACACCGAACAACAATGCAACTGCGTGACCGACAGGCGCAGACACCAAAATCGGGTCGTCTTTGGTAAGCCTAAAATGTTGGGCAAATACTTCGGTTTGGCGCTGCCACGTGGCGCCCGTATGCATCGCCGCCTTGGGCGTACCTGTGGTGCCAGACGTGCAGGCCAACCAAGCCAATTCCTCGCCGCTCCGTGCAACAGGGCGTTCTGGTCCGATGTCGGTGGTTTCATCTTCACGAAAACGACGATCTCCCAGTTGATCAAACAAAGGATTGTCGCCAACAAGATGTTCGGTCAGCACAACCACTTTGGCGTCCAGAATTTCTGCCAATTCCGTGATGCTGGTCCCTGCGGCCCAAGGAAGGTTGACCAATACAGCACCACAAAGACGAACCGCGAGATAATCCACCACAAATTCGATCACGTTCGGGCGCGCAACAATCACCCGAGATCCTGGCTCCGCGCCTTGTGCAATAAACTGTCCCGCCCGCACACGAGCCTGTTTGATCAGCTCACCAACAGTGATTTCACGGTCAATTTCGGCAACCGCCAAAGCTGACGGATCACGTGCGCACAGTCGATCCCATTCTTCAGCTGCAAAGTCTCTGGTATCGGCGTTTTGAAGAAAGGGTTCAACCGTCAGCATGGCTGGGTATTTTCTTAATTTCAGTTACCAGTGTTTCGACTTGATCATCAGTCAAACCATCAAACCATGTTTCATCAATTGGGATGCGATCAACTTTTCCGCCATACCTTTTGGCCAAAGCAGAAGGCAGGTCTTCCGGTGTTGTAATCACCGAATAGGCTTCAAGCATATCATCAGTTACCAGATTTCCCATTTCGGCCCATTTACCTTGACGGGACAGATTGGCGAAATCTTCTTGGCTCACCGACCAACCAAACATTGACAACATTTCTGCATATTCTGGCGTCGATGCATATAATGCAACCCGCTCTTTCAAACCACTGGCAACGCGATCCAGCCCCTCGGTATTTGTCGCACAGCCGATGAAGCCATAGCCACCCAGATCGAGGTCTTTGAGCGTGCGACCAGAACGTTCCAAACCTATCTCAAGGTTGGGCAACATGACTTCCTCGTGCCATTTCCATGTGATCGGATCACCGGGTAAATGGCCGTTTGCAACCTCACCACACAACCGACACATTAATTTGTTGATCGCGGCCAAATGGATTTCCGGCTTGCCGGTCGTTAATGGGCCAGGGTTGTAATACGGTATCATGAGGTTGTGTTTGTAATACACGCCATCGTAATCCAGTTTAGTTCCATCCTGCCAACAATCCCAAATTGCGTTCAAAGCGTTGATGTAGTCTTTCATCCGACGGATCACCGGCAAATATTCCATGCCAAAGCGGCGCGTTATGTGGGCCTTGATCTGGCTGCCAAGGCCAAGCTGGAAACGCCCACCCGACAATTCATTCAACGACCACGCATCATAGGCGGTTGCCATCGGGCTACGGGGAAAGGCAACAAAAACGCCAGACATCATCTTGATATCTTTGGTTAGCATCGCTCCAGCCGCAGCAGACAAGGTTGGCGGAACAGTCAGTTCCAGCAAAGTTGTCCCGTCATAGCCAAGCCGTTCTGCCCGTGCCATTGCTTCTGGCATTTCCGACAGTTTCTTGGGCCGTACCATAGAGTAGACACGCATGTTATTGCTCCCCGAAGTTGGTTGTTGCATAGTTTTCTTTTATGAATTCTGGCGAATATTTTCCGCTCTCTTGGTCTCGTTTTACAGCTTCTGCATTCCGCTCAGCAGGTTTGCCATAGCCACCCGCGCCCGGTGTTTCCACTGTTATGCGCGTGCCCAGTTTGACTTCAACCTCATTCGGTTTGTCGTCCAAACGGCGTATGCCATCAGCGTCTTCGATCTGGAATTGGCCAGACGCACCTGCTTCGCCGCCAAACAACCCCCAAGGTTGATACCGGAACCGTTCGCCCGCGCCGTTGAACACACATTCATGGTCCACAGGTGTTAAAACGCGGCGCAATCCCATGCCCCCACGAAATTTACCCGCGCCGCCAGAGTTTTCGACAAAGCCGTATTCTTCGACCCGCAGCGGGTATTCTTGTTCAATGGATTCCACTGGCAGGTTTGATGTGTTGGTTATGCCAACCTGAACGCCATCTTTGCCGTCTTTGGTCGCCCGTGCACCCATACCACCTCCGATGGTTTCAAAGTACAGATACGGTTTACCAGTGCGAGGATCGACGCCTGAAAAAACAGCCGTTGTATTGGCTCCGTTCGCCGCTGCAATCACCTTGTCTGGGATCGCTTTGGACAAGGCGCCCAGAACAATATCAATCACCCGTTGGCAGGCATGCGCACGCGCCGCTACGGGGGCTGGAAAGACACAGTTCAAAATCGTGCCAGATTCACATGAAATATCAACCGCGTCCAACACACCTTGGTTGGATGGCATTTCGCTGTCTAATGCCCCGATCAACGCATAACTCACACTGGCCTGTACTGCATTTAATGTCGTGTTGATGTTACCTCTAACCTGTGGGCTGGTGCCCGCAAAATCCAGATGGATACGTTCTCCTTTAACCGTCAGTTTCAGGCAAATCGGAATATCGTAGGTCGAGAGACCATCTGAATCCATGTAGTCTTTGAATTCATAAACTCCATCAGGTATCTGCGCGATAGTGTCTTTCATCCGCTGGTTTGTACGGCCGATAATCTCATCAAACGCTGTCAGAACGCTTGACAATCCATGAACTCCGACAACTTCTTTGAACCGCCGTTCGCCTAATCTACACGACGCAATTTGTGCGTTGTGATCGCCTTGGCGTTCTTCGGGAACTCGAACGTTCAACAACATGATATCCATGATATCTTGTTGCAGAATACCTTTGTTAAACAGGCGGACAACGGGAATACGCAGCCCTTCCTGATAAATCTCCGACATGCCACCCGCCATAGAACCCGGAACCATACCACCGATATCGGCGTGGTGGGCGATGTTGCACACAAAAGCTACGATCTCGCCGTCAATAAAGATCGGCATTGCATAGTTAATATCAGGCAAGTGTGTGCCGCCCGCCGTGTGTGGATCGTTGGCCACAAAGATATCGCCTTCATTGATGTCGTCGCCAAATTTTTCCAACACACATTTCATCAATCCCCCCATCGAGGCGATGTGAATGGGCAGGGTCAGTTCCGCCTGAACAACCAAACGGCCGGCTTTGTCCACAATCGCAATGGAATGGTCTTTGCGCTCCTTGATGTTGGTCGAATACGAAGACCGCATCAACGCCACAAAGCATTCATCCGCAATTGAGCGCAGACCATTGGCGATAATTTCTAGACGGATCGGATCGAGTTCTACTGTGTGCTCGCTCATGCGACGTACTCCGGCTTGATGGTGATAATCAAATGCCTATCGGGCGTCATTTCGGCAACATCACCAGGGTAAACTGGTGTGGTCGTATCCATTTGCTCCAGAACCGCTGGGCCAGTGACCCGTTGGCCCGGGCGCATTTCCGCACTGTCGTAAATACGCGATTCAACAGGAGTATCGGTATCATAATAAACCAAACGAGTGTCGCGCACCTGTGGTTCATCTATTTCACTATCTACGGCTGGTTTGTCCTCGAATGTGTGTAACTTCGCACGTGCCGACAAGCGAACATTCACGATTTCAACGGGATCGGTTTCGCTGGCGTAGCCATAAGCTTGATCATGCGCATCACAGAATGATTTGGTCACCGTTTGGGCATTTGGTACATCGTTTACAGATAACTGCGCACCTGCGGCCACGGGCACTGCAAGTTCAAAGTTTTGACCCACATACCGCGCATCCACAATCAATTGAACACTACGACCAGTTTCAGGGGCTTTCTCTTTGGCAAACCAATCCACGGCTTTGGTGTGCAAGTCTGCCAATGTTTGCGCCAAAACACCGACTCCAGTGTCATCCAATGCAATACGGCGGCTGACAACAAAATCTTCTTTCAAATCTGATACCAGCAGACCCTGAGCACAAACGATACCGGGTGCGGCGGGCACAACCATTTCTTTCATGCCGAGGCTTACAGCCACATCACGGGCGTGCAGCGGCCCAGCGCCACCAAATGGCATCAGCACAAAGTCACGCGGATCATGTCCACGCTCAACAGAAATGGTACGGATCGTTCGCACCATATTGGCAATTACGATACCCAGCATCCCCTGTGCGGTTTTTTCGGGGGTAAAACCCAACTGATCCGCAATCGGCTTAAAAACTGCACGGGACAACTCTGGATCAAGCTCCATTTCACCATCCAGCAAACCGCGTGAAGACAAACGACCTAGCAATAGGTTCGCATCCGTTGTTGTCGGTTCGTCACCGCCATTGCCGTAACACGCAGGTCCGGGATACGCCCCTGCGGATTTTGGACCGGCCTTCAACAGACCATCACGATCAAACCACGCAATTGAGCCACCACCCGCACCAACAGTTTCCACATCAACGCACGGCATCCGAATAGGAAAGCCAGCTACATCACGATCGAACGCCAGATCAACGCTGTAGTCACGGATCAATGCCACATCGGCACTGGTGCCACCCATATCGAGCGTAATGATATTGCGGCGTCCTGTTTGACGTGCCGCATGGGCCGCGCCTACTGCACCTGCAGCAGGACCAGACAGGGCGGTCCGCACTGGGAATTCCCTTGACCGCTGAACCGACATCAATCCACCACTTGATTGGTTAATCCCAAGGCTGGCATTGGGCGCACGTTCTGCGATCCCCGCCTCCAAGGTTTCCAGATAGTGCCACATAACAGGCTGCAAATAGGCGTTCAGAACTGTTGTGGATAGTCGTTCATATTCGCGAAATTCTGGCTGTACTTCGGAGGACACCGAAACCGCAATCTCTGGTGCACGTTTGCGCAACGCCTTTGCAAACGCTTGTTCGTGACTGTCATTTCTGAACGAAAACACAAAACCAATGGCGCAGGCGCCCGCAGCCACAGAAATCACTTCATCAACAGCCGCATCGATATCCTCGGCACTCGGAGCGCGAACGATTTCACCCTCTGCGCCGATACGTTCATTCAGTTCAATGCGGTATTCCCGATCCACTAGCGGAGCGGGGTGATCCCGTTGCAAGTCATACATATGAGGGCGCGTTTGGCGACCAACTTCCAACAGATCGCGAAACCCTTTGGTTGTTACCAAGGCCACACGGCTGCCAGTGCGCTGGATCAGCGCATTGGTGCCAACTGTTGTTCCATGGGACACCCGTTCGATTTCATCCGCTGGGATATCGAACTTGGTGCACATTACATCAAGACCATTTAGAATAGCTTCAGCTGGGTTCGAAGGCGTGGACGACGTTTTGTGAACGTGAAACACTCCGGCTTGGTCGTTCGCTGCATAAAAATCGGTAAATGTCCCCCCGACATCCACACCAACTGTCCAACCCATACGGTTTTCTCCAAAGTTCTAATACACAATATTAGGTAGTGTACTACGGAAATTTGCAGTGTCAAACAAAAGACATTTTTTTATCCGTCATCCACACACCTTGTGGCTCTTCCTGTGTGCGGCCCGCTGTACCTTACATTTTCAAGCGCTGGTTTAAATCACTTTACTTTGGTATATAATACTTATTGAGCAGTAATCCAAATTAGAGCCTCTATGTCAGTTGATGATTCGATTTTTCAAAACCTTACAGATCGACCGGGACACCTTATTCGGCGGTTGCACCAAATCCACGTGGCCCTTTTTCTAGAGGAGTGCGGCAAGCATGATCTAACACCTGTCCAATTTGGTGTGCTTACGGTCCTTGTAGATGGCACTGTACGCGATCAGGTTACCATTGCCTCAATGATTGGCGTGGACAGAAACACTGCTGCGGATGTTATCAGACGTCTGGCAAAACGCGAGTTACTGGAGCGGCCCGATAATCCGACAGACAAACGCACAAAGCTGGCCAAAATAACCATTGCGGGACGCCAGCTTGTCGAAAAAGTGAAACCTGGAATGGTAAAAGCACAAAAGCGGCTGATAGATCCTCTGACAGATGAAGAATACGCTTTGTATATGACGCTGACCCAAAAACTGATTTCTGCCAATGATCACAGTAGCCGTGCACCTTGGCGTCCCAATCAACAGCCATCTAAGAAAAAGCTGGCAACCTCCGATGGCTAAATTATTGCGTTTTCCCCTACCGTGGATTTCATCCACTTTTGGAAAGCCATAACTGGGGGATGATGTGCGCTGCGTTCTGGCCAAACAAGAAAATACGACCCAATTACAGATGTCGCAGAACCGCCCAGCCCAACCAGTCTCCCTTGCTTAAGCTCGTTCTCGACAAGATATTTGGGCACAATCGCTGCTCCAAGGCCAGAAACCACTGCTTGTATCATCGTGGCAAACTGGTCAAACTGAATGCCGGTAAGATTTTTCACGTCCAAATCTTGTTGTGCAAACCAACGGCTCCACGCGGCCGGCCGTGTTTGCAGGTGCAACAGTGGCATTTTCAGAATCTCGTCCATATCGTTTGCGGCGCTTGGATTCACGATTAGGGGTGCTGCAATGGCAACAACTTCTTCTTCCATCAAACACAAGCTGTTCACGTCCGGCCAGTCGTTCAATCCAAAATGTATGGCCGCGTGAAAATTCTCGTTCGAAAAGTCAAAAGGACGGGTTCGTGTTGACAGATTGACTGTCACGCCAGGACACTGGCCAATGAAATCTGCTAAACGCGGCGCTAACCAATGGGTTCCGAATGCTGGTAGCACCGCCAAATTCAACGCGCCCCCATTTGGGTTAGTATGCAATTTGACGCCAGCGTTAGTTATTTGGCTGATGCCTTGGCGCACCTCTTCTGCATAAGACTTACCCGACCCTGTTAAATGCAGGCGCTGCTTATCCCGTTCAAACAACTGCACACCGATTTGCTGTTCCAGCTTTTGCACATGGCGACTGACCGCGCCTTGCGTAAGATTCAGTTCATGGGCCGCAGTTGTGACCGATCCGCGCCTTGCAACTGCTTCGAACGAGGCGAGCCACGCAAGCGGAGGTAGGAACCTCCTCGGGATTGAAGAATCATTTCGTTTTGACATGATTTAATTCCAAAATTTCGTAAAATTTACTCGTGATATCCATTATTAATAAAGATATCTGTTTCACTTCAATAAAAATAATTGCGAATCGTAATGAACATAAAAATAAAAACACCTGTGTTTTCTCGATCTGAACGCGCTACAGCTGTTAAACTATCCGAAATCGTTCAGATTTCAGAATCAGTGCAAGCCCGCAAAGCTAAAGGTGAGGATATTCTTAGTTTTGGCACCGGCGAACCAGATTTTCCAACACCAATGAATATCATCGAAGCCGCGCATTCTGCTATGCTGTCAGGGCAAACAACTTACCCACCAACGCAGGGCATACCTTCTTTAAGGAAAGCCATTATAGAACACACGGCTTCCGAGCCAAGCGGAAAATCGGACAAAACCGAAGTGATCGTCTGTACAGGAGCGAAACAGGTGCTATCAAATGCTTTCCTGGCCACGCTTAATCAAGGAGACGAAGTTATTGTTCCTGCGCCTTATTGGACATCATACGCCGACATAGTAGCGTTTTGTCAGGCTAATTTAGTGCCAGTCGCATGCACTGGCGAAACAAATTTCAAACTATCCCCAGCACAACTGTCTGCCGCAATTACATCAAAAACAAAATGGTTATTGCTGAATTCGCCTGGCAATCCGTCTGGCGCGTTATATTCTTCACAAGAATTGTCTGCTCTCGCTGATGTTTTGCGTGCAAACCCGCATGTTTGGATATTGGCAGATGAAATTTATCAACATATCTCATATGATACTTTCACATCATTCCGTGAAATTGCGCCCGACCTTTTGGCCCGCATGCTCATTGTAAATGGTGTGTCCAAAGCCTATGCCATGACTGGTTGGCGTTTGGGCTGGGGCATTGGCCCGCGTGAACTTATCGATACAATGGTGGGCGTGCAGGGCCAATCCACCTCTGGAGCATGCTCAATTTCGCAGGCCGCCGCAATTGCTGCCCTTACAGGGCCACAAGATGTTCTAAGCGAACGCCTAGCGTCTTTCAAAGAACGTCGAGACTATGTGGTGGATGCATTGAACAAAACACGGCGCCTTGATTGCCTCACCCCGGGCGGTGCGTTTTATGTTTTTCCCTCATGTGTGAAAACCTTTGGTCTCAAAACGCCAGATGGAACCGAGCTAACCACTGACGCCGAATTTTGTGAATTCATCTTAGCCAGTGCCGGCGTTGCGCTTGTGCCCGGGCGCGCTTTTGGTTTGTCCGGCCATTTTCGATTGTCATACGCCTATGCGATGGCGGATCTAAAAGAAGGTTGTGCGCGTATTGCTAACGCCGTGGCCAAACTTTCATAAAGGATATTCATATGTTTTTAAAACTTAAAGACGTCCCAGGCTTGTCCCGTTTTAACTGGGATGACCCATTATTTTTGGAGCAGCAACTCAATGAGGAAGAACGGATGATGCGGGATGCAGCCCGTACCTTTGCTCAAGAAAAACTACAGCCTCGTGTTATTGAAGCCTACGCCAACGAAACCATGGAAACAAAAATTTTTCGTGAAATGGGAGAAATGGGCGCTGTCAGAATAAACCACCTTGCCCGACAGCGTGCTGGATATTAGCGTCTGGGCCATGCCCAATCCAGTATCCTTTCGCTATTTCAAAACCAGTCCTGAGATTATCCAACTCGCAGTGATGCTTTATGTGAGATTTCCGCTTTCACTTAGGAATGTAGAAGACCTCCTACATGAACGCGGTGTCGATGTGAGCTATGAATCTGTTCGGTACTGGTGGCACAAGTTTGGCTCCCAAATTGCACGCCAGATCAAGAAGCGTCGGGCAGGGGTTATGCACTCCAGTAATTGGAAATGGCACCTCGATGAAGTCTTCGTAAAGATAAATGGGGAGAGACGCTACCTCTGGCGCGCAGTCGATCATGAAGGCGAGGTGCTAGAAAGCTATGTCACCAAAAAGAGAGATAAAAAAGCCGCTTTAAAGTTTATGAAGAAAGCCATGCGGCGCTATGGATCACCAAACGAGATCGTCACAGATAAGCTTCGCTCCTATAGTGCAGCAGCAAAAGAGCTAGGCTGTTCAGAAAAGCAAGTCACCAAGCGATGGACAAATAACAGAGTTGAGAATTCACACTTACCCTTTCGACGACGAGAAAGGGCAATGCTTAGATTTAGGCGCATGCACAGTCTACAAAAGTTCGCTTCAATCCACGGCTCGGTTCAAAATCTGTTTAACTCTCAAAGGTCACTATCTAAACGCAGTACTTTCAAGCTTAACCGTGACGCTGCTCTAACTGAGTGGCGTTCTTTATTGACCTCATAGAATATAGCGTAAATTGAATACTGATGCTTGGGCTCGTTTGTCTGACAGCACCGTACATTTTACTGTACCTCATCATTTGAAAGTTGAAGCCATTTGAGCTACAATACCGAATGAGTATTATTGATCGTTGGGGTCGGTTTTACCTCTATAAGCGCGGGCCTG
>Ga0208973_1001610_pt1 | contig 9726 bp, 6 predicted proteins | sample AOAMet_66_BLW_10_2_FD_188233 | JGI IMG/M metagenome (GOLD analysis project Ga0208973, IMG submission 188233) | Ammonia-oxidizing marine microbial communities from Monterey Bay, California, USA - CAN11_66_BLW_10 (SPAdes) | ecosystem: Environmental > Aquatic > Marine > Intertidal zone | place...
GCAAATAGAAGAAGAAATTTTATACATTAAAAAAGCAGTAAAATTGCTAAAAGAGAGCTGTAAAGCAAATAAATTAAAAATTATAGATAGAAAAAATCTCCTGGTTTCAGGAAACCTCATCATTCCAGAAAATGAATTAGAGCTATTGAAACTAGAACAAATCACAGAAATTAATAATAAATATTACACTCAGCTATTAGAAAAAGAAACTGAACACGAACTTAATAATGCAGGAATAACGACTTATAATGAAATTCTTGAGAGCGCTCCACTAAGTGAAATCCCGATTTCTCCAAACAAAATTTTAATATATATTATATTTTTCTTTTCAGGTATTCTTATATGTGTGGTTGTTGTTCTAATAAATTACATAACTCATGATAAAATAACTGCTCTGCATGAAATTAATAAATACTCTACTACAGATATTCCAATTTTAGGAATGATCCCATTTTTGAAAAATAAAATGGAAGTTTCTCAATTAGTTGTGGACAAAAGCCCAAAATCTATGCTTACTGAATCTTTTAGAGCAATAAGAACCAATCTTCAATTTATAAATAACGATTCCGATTCTAAAGTTATAGCTGTAAGTAGTACTATTTCTGGTGAGGGAAAAACATTTTTAGCAATTAATTTAGGAGGGATTATTGCATTTACAGGCAAAAAAGTAGTGGTTATAGATTTAGATATGAGGAAACCCAAAATTCATCTAGGTCTTGGAATCAAGAATGAATTAGGAATGAGTGATGTGCTTTCGAAAAAAAATAAAATCGAAGAATGTATTTACAACAGCTCTCTTGATAATTTAGATTTTATTACAGCAGGTACATTACCTCCAAACCCATCCGAATTAATTATAAGTGAAGAATTCGATCATTCTATTAAAAAACTAAAGAAGATTTATGACTATGTTATAATTGATAATCCGCCAGTTGGGTTGGTAACAGATGGAATTCCTGTATTACAAATAGCAGATTATCCTATTTATGTTTTTAAAGCCAATTATTCAAGAAAGAAATTTGTTCAAAATGTAGAGAAATTAATTCGAGACAACAATTTAACTAAGCTATCTGTAGTTTTAAATGGCGTTGATGCTAAACGAAATGAATACAGCAATAGATACGGTTATGGTTATGGTTATGGTTATGGTTATGGTTATGGTTATGGTTATGGTTATGGTTATGGTTATGGTTATGGTTCTTATACTTCATATTACACTGATGATGATTCAAGCAAAGAAAAAACTATCTTTAAAAAAATTAAATCTTACTTTAAAAAGTGAATATAATATCTACAAAAATTGAAGGGGTTTATTTAATTAAACCAAAAATTTTTAATGATGATAGAGGAAGTTTCTTTGAATCTTTTAATATGAAAGTATTTCAAAAAGAAACTAATCAAAAAATAAATTTTGTTCAAGATAATCAATCAGTTTCTTCAAAAAATATTTTAAGAGGCCTCCATTTTCAAAAACCGCCACATGCACAAGCAAAATTAGTGAGAGTTATTAAAGGTAGTGTTTTAGACGTAGTAGTAGACTTAAGAAAAAAATCTAAAACCTATGGTAAATATATTTTAGAAGAATTAAGTGAGTATAACAATCATCAACTATTTCTTCCTAAAGGTATGGCTCATGGTTTTTTAACATTAGAAGACAATACAATTTTTACCTATAAATGTTCAGAATTTTACTGTAAAGAAGCTGAAGATTCTATTATATGGAATGATAGCTCAATTGGAATAAAATGGCCAGATATTATTCCTTTATTATCTAAAAAAGATCTTTATGCAAAAAAATTTAGTTCTTTTGTATCTCCTTTTTAGAAAATGATCAATTACGAGTATACATTTTTAGTTTATGCAGAATTCTTTGTTGGAATTACTGTATTTGGATTAGTCATAAATACCATTTTATTAAAATTTTCTAAAACATTGGGTATTAGAGATAAAGAAAGTACCATGATCCGATGGAGTTCAATTTCAAAACCAGCACTTGGTGGAATTACTTTTTTTATGTCATTTTTAGTAAGTACTGGATGTTATGGAATTTTGTTTGATCCCCAAGAAGTTTTCAAGAATTTAGAAATAGTATGTATGATTAGCGCTTTATTAATAGCTTTTATAATGGGCTTAGCTGACGATGCTTATAATACCAAACCTTGGCTAAAATTTTTCATTCAATTAAGTTGTGGGTTATTACTTATTTTTGGATCTATACAATCTGGAGGTGAATACAATTTTATAATTAAAGTTTTTGAGATTGATTTTTTAAATTATTTAATTACGGTTATATGGGTAGTAGGAATAATGAATTCTGTAAATATGTTAGATAATATGGATGGAATTACTACAGTTACTTCAATCTTTATCTTACTGACTTCACTAGTTTTTATGGGCTTTGAAAATTCTTTTGAAAGCTTTGATTTTTTAGTCATCATGGGAGTTGTTGCCGCTCTTTTTAGTTTTTTATTTTACAATTGGAGTCCTGCTAAAATGTATATGGGAGATTCAGGCAGTCAGTTTATTGGACTCTTTCTTGCGATAATAGGAATTAAATATTTTTGGAACTCTTCTGTTTTTAATACCAACGTAGTAATTCATAGCAAACAAATTATTATAGTTCTATTGGTATTTATTCTTCCGATTGTGGACACAACTAGTGTCTTTATAAATCGAATTGGAAGGAAACAATCACCATTTATTGGTGGCAAAGATCATACTACTCATCATTTATCTTTTTTAGGTTTCAATAACACTCAAATAATATTTATATTTTCAGGAATAGCATTTTTGTCATCACTTATGTCAATTATTTTATACAGGTTTGTTAATTACTGGTCATACTTATATGTTACTCTTTATGGAATATATATATTGGCAATTTTCATTACTTTATATTTAACTACTCAACAACATAAAGAGTTAAGGAAATAGATTCTATTTTAGATCTGAAAATGTCATTGAATAGTATAATAATAGAAGGTGCTAGAACACACAATTTAAAGAATATTTCATTAGAAATTCCACACAATAAATTAATTGTAATTACTGGGCTAAGTGGTAGTGGAAAATCATCACTAGCCTTTGATACAATATATGCAGAGGGTCAAAGACGATATCTTGAAACTTATAACTCTTATGCAAGACAGTTTGTAGGGCAACTTACTAAACCAGATATTGATCATATTTCTGGATTAAGTCCAGTCATAGCAATTGAGCAAAAAACTGTTTCTAAAAACCCTAGATCAACTGTTGGTACAATTACAGAAATTTACGATTTTTTAAGACTTTTGTTTGCAAGGGTATCAACCCCTTTATCTCCAGCAACTAATCTTCCTTTAGTTAGTTACTCTGAAAAAGAAATAATTAATTTGGTTTTAGAAAAATATTCTAACAAAAAAATATTAATAACAGCTCCGCTTGTCAAATCAAGAAAAGGACATTACAGAGATCTTTTTGATCAATTAATTAAACAAGGTTTTACTAAAGCCTATGTAGATGGCGAAATTCAAGAATTAAACAAAGGCGATCGATTAGACAGATATAAAACACATGATATTTCCTTAATTATTGATAGAATTTTAGTAAATGAGAAGAGTAGGCCACGACTTCTAGAAAGTATCGCTCTAGCTCTTAAAAAAGGCAAAGATGAAATTCAAATTATAGAAAATGATGTCAAAACAAATTACAGTAAACAACTTATGTGTTCTGAAAGTGGTCTGTCACTACCAAATCCAGAACCTAATTTATTTTCCTTTAATTCCCCAAAAGGTGCATGTGAATCTTGTAACGGTCTAGGGTTTATACATGAAGTAGAGCTAGATAAAATCATACCAAATAAAAAACAATCGATCAAAAAAGGAGGAATTGAACCTCTAGGCTCTTTCGAGAATAACTGGACCTTTAAACAGATTAATTTATTATTAAAACATCATCAATTTGAATTAGATACTCCTATTGAAAAAATTAGTTCAGAATGTATGAATCAGATTCTTTATGGCACGAATGAATTGATAAAGATTCTTGGTGAAAACGGAGTTCATCAAGTTTTGAATGGATACGAAGGCATCGGCAACTTTATACAAAGACAACATAAGGCTGGAGGAAATAAAATTAAAAGATGGGCGTCTAGTTTTATGAATAAAAAAGTTTGTAAAACGTGTAAGGGGTCAAGACTAAAAGAACATTATAAATTTTATAAGATTCAAAATAAAAACATTGGTGAAATTGTAAAAATGGATATCACTGATCTTAAAATATGGGTTGATAATTTATTTCAAAATTTCAATAAAAATAAAAAATTAATTTCGAAAGATGTAATTAAAGAACTCAGTAATAGAATTGGGTTTCTCATCAATGTTGGATTAGAATACCTCAACCTTAATCTGCCAGCTGCTACACTTTCTGGCGGTGAGGGACAACGAATTAGGTTAGCCTCTCAAATTGGTTCTGAGTTAACTAGTGTTTTATATATTCTAGACGAACCCTCAATTGGCCTACACCAAAGAGATAATCATAAACTAATTGATTCTCTTAAAAAACTTCGAGATAAAGGAAATACAATATTAGTAGTTGAACACGATAAAGACATAATGAAGGAAGCCGATTTAATAATTGACATTGGACCAGGTGCAGGTAAACTAGGTGGGGAGATAATAGCTCAAGGAGCTCCAAATAAATTAGATCCAAAATCATCCATTACTGGAAAGTTTTTGACTGAGAAGTCTAAAAAGCCAAAATTTAGAAAGATCTCACATAGCGCTAAGAATACCCTAAAAATTGAAAAAGCATCAGGAAATAATCTAAAAGAAGTTAGTGCAGTATTTCCTTTAAATTGTCTTATCTGTGTTACAGGCGTATCGGGAAGTGGTAAGTCTACTCTTATTAATGAAACTCTTTATCCAATTTTAAATCAATACTTTTATAAGTCAGTAAAAACTCCTCTACCATTTGAAAAAATAAAAGGAATAAAAAATATAGATAAAGTAATTGGAATTAATCAATCTCCAATCGGAAGAACTCCAAGATCAAACCCGGCTACATATACTGGGATATTTAATTTAATTAGGGATTTATTTACCCAATTACCAGAAGCAAAAATAAGAGGTTATAAAGCAGGAAGATTCTCTTTTAATGTAAAGGGTGGCAGGTGTGAAACTTGTGTTGGGGCAGGAATGAAACTAATAGAAATGAATTTTCTACCTGATGTATATGTTAAGTGTGACAAATGCTATGGAAAAAGATATAACAGGGAAACTCTTGAAGTTAAGTTTAAAGGAAAATCAATAAATGACATATTGAATATGACTATAAGTGAAGGAATTATCTTTTTTAAAGATATAAACTACATTTATGAAAAAATAAAAGTATTATACGATGTTGGATTAGGGTATGTTCAACTTGGCCAATCTTCAACTACACTTTCAGGTGGAGAAGCACAAAGAATAAAATTGGCAGCTGAGTTAGGTAAAAAACAAACTGGTAATACTTTCTATATTTTAGATGAACCCACAACAGGTTTGCACCATGAAGATATAAAATTACTATTAGATGTGGTAAGAAGGTTAATAAATGAAGGAAATAGTGTCCTTATTATAGAGCATAATATGGATGTAATAATTGAATCCGACTATATTATTGATTTAGGACCTGAAGGAGGTAGAAATGGTGGTGAAATTGTATATGAAGGAACTTTAGAAAATCTTTTAGAAAATAAGAAAAGCTATACGGGAAAATTTTTAGCATTAGAATATAATACCTAACTTAATGGAAGAGAAAATCCATGAAATGAAAGATTGGAGCGATATTAAATCCCACGATAGCTGGGAAATCTTTAAGATCATGAGCGAATTTGTAGAAGGATTTGAAAGACTTTCTAGAATTGGGCCATGCGTGTCAATATTTGGATCAGCTAAAACTGAGTTAGATAACAAATATTATAAGTTAGCAGAAGAACTTGCTTTTCAACTTACACAACATAAATTTGGAGTAATAACTGGAGGTGGGGCAGGAATTATGGAAGCAGGAAATAAAGGTGCTAAAAGAGGGGGAGGGAAATCAGTAGGACTAAATATTTTATTACCATTTGAGCAAGAACCAAATAAATATATAGATAAAGATAAAATAATAAATTTTGATTATTTTTTTGTAAGAAAAGTTATGTTTATGAAATATGCACAAGGGTTTATTGTTCTGCCTGGAGGGTTTGGAACATTAGATGAAATGTTTGAGGCATTAACACTAATTCAAACTAAAAAGTCAGGGAAGTTCCCAGTAATATTGATAGGGAAAAAGTTTTGGACTGGATTAATAAACTGGATAAAAGATGTTTTATATGAAGAAGAAAAAAACATCACCGCAGAAGATTTAAAATTAATAAAAATTGTTGATAGCCCCGTGGAGGCTGTAAAACAAATTGATGATTTTTATAAAAAATACCATTTAAAGCCAAATTTTTAATTTAAAAACTCAAAATAAGCAGTAAACAGTTAAAAAACAGTACTCTTTTCAACATCATTGTATTGAAAAAACAAAAATAGTTGAATAAAAAGCCCTGGCTTCGCACTTAGATTTGTTAAAACAAACTTAATGTCAAAGGCACTTCTAATCATTATAAATATTATCGGATTTTTATATCTTACAATATTTAATATTAAAAAAACTGAAATAACTCACAATGGCCCAAAACAAATTGAGATAGGCCAAAAATTAGAAGTCAATATTATCATAAAAAAAAATGATTTTTCAGGACCTGGTAGACTTAGATTAGATTTATCAGAAGCTAAAGGCATTGAGGTAATTGAAAAAAATAGTAATGGAGCTTCATTTACATTTAAAAATAATGAAGTTTTATTTATTTGGTATGACTTACCAAATAATCAAAATATAGAAATCTCATACCTTATAAAAACCAAAGAGAATATTTCGTCAATGAATAAAATATCTGGTGACTTCTCATTCGTTAATAAAGATGAAAGAAAGCAATTAGATATTCCTGAGCTGACATTTGAAGTTAAAGGAGATGAATTAGCAACAGTAAAAGAAGATGGAAATAAATCCGGGATAGTTATAACAAGGAATATCATGAAAATTGACAGTGGCTACATTATAACCATTAAAACTCAACTAGAAGACCACAAGGGTTTTGCTAGAATAAAGGATGTACTTCCTATGAATTATAACGCTGAAGTAATTGAATCTAATAATGCAGTTTTTAAAAATGTTGATGGTTGTGCTAAATTTATTTGGTCAAAATTGTCGAAATCAAAACAAGAAATTCTTGTTAAGTATCTTTTAAAGAGAAATGATGGAATAGACACAAATTTCGTGATTACAGGGGATTTCTCATCAGAAAAGTTGATAAGCCAAGGTTATAAGAATGGAGTGAAAATCCCTGAAACAATATATGAGGTTTACGCGGATAAAATTCTATTTACAGAAGACCAAAACGACTCATCAACTTTCAAAATAAATTCAAAAGAAATTGATTCAATTGAAAATTTAGAAAGTAATTTAAATAAAGGTCTAGACAATGTAATAACAAGTCAAAAAGTAAAAAACAATATCAATTATAAAGTTCAAATATTAGCAGGTCATAAAATTATAAGTCAAAAGTATTTATCTAACAAATTTAAATTCAATGAAAATTATTCAATTGAGAGTCACAAAGGATGGATTAAGTATACGGTTGGCGACAACTCTGAATACAGTAAGGCAAGAGATAATAGAAATGAACTTGATAAATATAATTTTCCAGGACCATTTGTAACTGCATATAATTACGGAAACAGAGTTACTGTGCAAGAAGCACTTATTTTAACAAATCAAAATTGGATACCTTAAATCTGAAGTCTTAACCTATCTCTTTGGTCTAGGCTCATCGGAGACAGAAACTTTTTTTCTACCTTTTCTTCTACGAGCATTAAGGATTTTTCTACCGTTTTTTGTAGCCATTCTAGATCTAAAACCATGCTTGTTTTTTCTTTTTCTATTTGAAGGTTGAAATGTTCTTTTACTCATGATTTAAATTTTAAGGCTCGCAAAAATAAAAGATTTTTGATGGAAACAAAAATAATATCTTGTTATATTTATAAAAAAGTAAAATTAATAAATATTTAACCTTATATATTCAATATCAATTACAAAATTGATAAGATTTGATCTTAATTAGATTATTAAATTTTATACCATGATAAATATTACTAATTTTACAAATAATTATATGTATTAATAATGGAAAGATCCTATCTAGATTTTGAAAAACCCATAGAAAAAATTCACAGTCAAATAGCCCAAACGCTTGAAATTGGGGATAAAGGTCAAGTCGACATAAATTCAACACTGAAAGAGTTAGAACTTAAACTTATAAAAACCACTAAAAATATCTTTGAAAATCTAAATCCTTGGCAAAAAGTTCAGTTAAGTAGACATCCGGATAGACCATATACTCTTGATTACATTAATTCTTTGACTAATGGAGATTTTTTAGAACTTCATGGAGATAGAAATGTTAAAGACGATAAAGCAATGATAGGCGGCTTTGGATCAATTGACGATAAAACTTACATGATTATTGGCCAACAAAAGGGTAGAAATACGAAACAAAGGAAATATAGAAATTTTGGAATGGCGAATCCTGAGGGTTATAGAAAAGCTCTTAGATTAATGAAACTTGCTGAAAAATTTAATAAGCCAATAGTAACTTTAATAGATACTCCTGGTGCTTATCCAGGTCTTGAAGCAGAAGAAAGAGGCCAAGGCGAAGCAATAGCAAGGAATTTATATGAAATGATGCTTTTAAAAGTGCCTGTAATTTGCATAATAATTGGTGAAGGTGCTTCTGGTGGTGCATTAGGAATAGGAATTGGAGATAAAGTGATTATGTTAGAGAATACATGGTATTCCGTTATTTCTCCAGAATCATGCTCATCAATACTATGGAGAAGTTGGGATTACAAAGAAACTGCTGCAGAGGCTTTGAAATTGACGGGTAAGGACATGTTGAAGAACAAACTAATAGACAGCATTATTAAAGAACCTGTTGGTGGTGCTCATGCAGAACCAGAAAAAATGTTCAGAAAATTAAAAACTGAAATCAAAAAAAATATTGAGGAACTAGAGAAATTATCACCTGAAATTAGAATTAAACTAAGGACAGAAAAGTTTAGTAATATGGGGAATTAATTATTTATTAAAAAACGGAATAAAATCTCTTATAGTGTCAGTAATAGTATTTATTAAATTTAAATTTCCAAGATTGTTATAATTCCATAATTCATTTACACTTATTAAATACAATGAATTGTTTAACTCATCAAAAATAATTTTACTAAAAAATAAATTAGAATTCACTAATGTTAGATTTTTTGAAATTGGATCATAGGTGTATACACCTTTAGAAGTTGTTAAAACTATTTCTCCATCTCTATTAAAAGCATCATAAATGAGACAATTTGATATTTCAATTTCTGTAAATAATTGATTAGAGTTTAGATAATAAGTACTAAGCTTTGAATCATTTTGAAAATGAGATAGTATTAAATAATCATTATTATTAACTGTTATAATTTTAACAATCTCACCTTGAGTTTCTATTCTTTGTTTCTCAATTCCGGATTCTCTAAAATATACTACCAGATCTCTATCTAAAAAACTACTGTAGCTCTCGACTAAAACAATATTTTGTTGAATATTAAATCTCCCAAATCTTTCTTGTGAGTTAGAATA
>Ga0208973_1001612_pt1 | contig 9703 bp, 4 predicted proteins | sample AOAMet_66_BLW_10_2_FD_188233 | JGI IMG/M metagenome (GOLD analysis project Ga0208973, IMG submission 188233) | Ammonia-oxidizing marine microbial communities from Monterey Bay, California, USA - CAN11_66_BLW_10 (SPAdes) | ecosystem: Environmental > Aquatic > Marine > Intertidal zone | place...
AGATTGGATGTTTGATGATTTAGTTTTGACAAATAGCAGTGGCGCTCATGCTAAAAAAGCTGGTGAGTATGGATTAATGGCTATTTTAATGTTGCAAAACCATATGACTAAAATTGTTACGAACCAAAAAAAGAAAGAGTTTGTATCTCTTTTTAGTAATCCAATTGCAGGAAAAACAGTAGTTGTTGTTGGAACAGGTTCTCTAGGATCTTCAATGGCAAAACATATTAAATTATTAGGGGCAAATGTTATTGGAGTAAATAAAAAAGGGAAAAAAGTAGATGAATGTAATGAGGTAATAACAATAGAAAATATTGATAACGTATTACCTAAAGCTGATTTTTTATATTTAGCAGTTCCCGAAACTCCAGATACAAAAAATCTTATCAGTAAAGAAAAACTTAATATGCTTAAACCTACTTGTGGAATAGTAAATGTTGGAAGACAATCAGTAATGGATTATGATTCATTGTGTGAAAAACTAAATAATAATGAAATAGCAGGTGCAATACTTGATGTTTTCACACATGAACCTCTTGATAAGTCGTCAAAACTTTGGGATACACCAAATTTAATTTTAACACCTCATGTGTCATCTGATGATAATGGTGATTATGTTAGATTAACTCTTAATATATTTATAAAAAATTTAAAATTATTTATAGAAAATAAAGATTTATTAAATCAAATTGATAAAAAATTAGGTTATTAAAAGATTATATAAAATTAATTAAATAATTATTTTTAATATTAATTATGTGTTGATCAATATCTTTATCATTGTGGGCTAAATAATCTACCATTCCCATCTCGAACCCTTCTTTCCCATTAAACATTGTTCCAAGTAATAAAAGTTTTTTTCCTTGAGAAAATCCAAGTCTTTTTAAAACATAAGGTGCAATTTGAGCCGGGGTAAGACCTAATTGAGTCTCTGTAAGCGCATATTTAGAATTGCTCATACTTATTATGAAATCAGATGTACATGCAATACCAAATGCACCAGCCATTGCCGCTCCTTCTACAACAGAAACAATAATTTGTGGAGCCTTACTGATTTGTTCAAAAAGAGACCCAATCTGCTTACTCATTTTTAAAGCAAGATAATGTGAGTCATTTTCTGAAGCAGTAATCTCTTTTATCTTTTTTAAATCAGCTCCAGCACAAAAAACACCACCTTTGCCTCTGAAAATAATTCCTCGAATAGTAAAATCTTGTTCAATTGATAAAAGAGTAAGCTTGACTTCATTGATTAGGTCATCAGATAATGCATTCTTTTTTTCAGGTCGATTAAACCAAATAGTCAACCAACTATTTTCTAACTCTAAAATGAGGTATTTAGTATCTGGTAAATTCTTGTTGATCATATTTTCTCTTTTTTAATTTAATTCATTTGCTAAATGTCTAGTGATAGGAATCTGATATTCAAGGATTTGTTGTGCATAAGCTTTTCCTTGCGGATCAATATTAAAACTTGCCATTCCGCCGCCACCTAAAGAATGTTTTAATAAAAAATTGATCCCTGAAATTCCTGGAACATCCCAAACTTCAATATTTCCTTTTAAGACATGTTTGAAAAAATCAGATAGGGTAGTAGAGGTTAAAGCATTTTTAATAAAGGGTAAATACTCCGGCTTTCTTGCTATTATACCTATATTAGCATGATCTCCTTTATCACCACTTCGGGCATAAGCAATTTTCATCAAAGGTACCGAACTGTCAAGATGCAGACTCTTTACAGTCGAATGCATCTTTATTTCAGTTTTATTAATTTCAGTTTTGTTTGTTGGTTTTTGAATAGGTAGAAAAGATTTTTTATTATTTATATCGATACCAATACTCAGTAGGCTTTTATCAAGTAAAAAAGAGCGTAAATGGATAGATCGAGAAACTTTAGGTCTACCACCCATATAATTCATAACCCCCGCTGTCATGCCCGTCACGGCTTGAGCAATTTCTTTTGAAAAAAGAATAAGAGCCTCTTTTTCAGCATGTTTTACCATTATTCTCAGCACAACTTCTTTTGAGTTTTTATCTACGTTTTTAGGACCGTAAATAGAGTTTGTACCTATTAAATCAAACTTAATTTCACTGAATGGGGTAAAATTATTTTCCGTAAGCATTCTACTCGTTTTATTGAAAATTGCTTCAGCAATGATTTTACCTTTTTTTTCAGCTTTTAATCCTCCAATTACTAGCTTACCGATAACATTATAACCATTCATGTATGTTGCAGATATTTTATATTTGTTCGAAGGCGGTAGGCCCTTTGCATTTTTAACCTGAACAATATCATTGCCCATTTCAGTAATTGTCACCTCAGAAAAATCACAAATAACATCTGGAAGGAGATAACTAGAGGGATCACCTATCTCATATAAAAATTGCTCAGCAACAGTACCAAAGCTGACAAGCCCTCCAGTTCTGGGTGGTTTACTAACCGTAAATTCTCCATTGGGCTCTACTTCAACAATAGGAAAACCAATATTATCAAAACCTTTTATTTCTTCCCAGTCAGTGAAGTTACCTCCCGTACATTGTGCACCACACTCAATAATATGTCCAGCAAGGCTCCCATTTGCCAAGCAGTCATAGTCATCATGTTTCCAATTAAATTCATGTATTAGCGGTCCTAAAACCATTGCGCTGTCAACACATCGCCCCGTTATAACAATATCAGCACCTTCTTTCAATGCTGCTGCTATTCCAGGTGCTCCGAGATATGCATTGATACTTAAAATATTTTCAGGCAATGGTTCTTTTGTATCAATTTCTTTTAAATCTAACTTTTTCAACTCATCTAGATTCTTTATTAAATCATCACCAAAGACAATCGCAATTTTTAAATCAACTCCAATTTTTTTTGCTTCTTCGACTAAGATAGACCTACATGATTCAGGATTAATCCCGCCTGCATTAGAAATAATTTTAATGCTTTTTGTATGAATATCTTTTAGTAGTGGAGTGAGCTGTGTGACAAAATCAGTAGCGTATCCTAAATTTGGATTTTTTAATTTTGCACCCGCTAAAATAGACATAGTAACCTCGGCTAAAAAATCAAAAACTAAGTAATCAATATTATCATCATCGACCAGCTGCTTCGCTGCCGTAGATGTATCACCCCAAAATCCGGAGGCACAACCAATCCTAATTTTTTTCTTTTCTAGCATATTATTTTAGCTCTTTTTATTGATGTTCTAACTATCAAATCATCCTGAAAGTATCATATTTAAAATGTCGAATTACTTTTTATCATTTCATCTAAAAGTTTTGGGGGACTAAATCTAGATCCATATTTATTCATAAGCTCTTGTGCTCTTTTCTGAAAAAGAAGTAGTCCATAGTCATTAACAAATTGTAGTGTACCTCCTTTTTGACGTGGGAACCCCCATCCTAGCATGCTTCCAATATTCGCATCTGAAACGGATGTAATTATACGTTCTTCAAAACAACGAATTGTTTCAATTACTTGAGAAAAATAAAAGCGATCTATAATTTCCTGTTCATCTAGTTCCTCTTTTGAGATGGTAAAATAGTTTTTTAACTGAGGCCATAAATATTTTTTAGCATCTTTTGGGTATTCATAAAACCCACCATTTTTAGATTTCCCCGTTCGATTTAGATCCGAAATCATAATCTCCATGACTTTATCCCAAGGTTCACTTTTTGATGATAAGGGCTCCCTTACTTGCTCTCTAATATGATATGCAAGAGAGATAGTTATTTCATCTAGAATAGCGAGTGGGCCAATGGGGTATCCTGCTTTTTTACCAATTTCTTCTATTCTTTTTGGTGAAACTCCCTCTTCTAATAAAGCCATTCCTTCACAAGTATAACGTTCAAAAACTCGAGTAGTATAAAAGCCTCTACCATCGTTAACAATGATAGGTGTTTTTTTAAGACTAAGAACATAATTATAAGCTTTAGAGAGTGTTCTTTTACTTGTTTTTTTCCCTTTTATAATTTCCACAAGTTTCATTCGATCAACCGGGGAAAAAAAGTGTAATCCAATAAATTGTCTAGGTTGATTTGAATTTTTTGCAAGCTCGGTAATCGGAATGGTCGAGGTATTTGATGCAAAAATAGTATCTGTCTTCATCACTGATTCTGCTTTAATTGTAACTTGTCTTTTTAGATCTTTATTTTCAAAGACAGCTTCAATTATGAGTTCGCAACTACTTAAGTCTTCATAATTTGAGGTTGTAAATATTCGAGATAAAATGGTATTGAAGTCTTTTTCAGTTAAAGTTTTTTTATCGACACGTTTTTGTAAAATTTGTTTTATCTTAGAGAAACCAAATTCCGCTTGTTCTTTGGTTGTGTCTACTAAAATTACTTCGATTCCTGCAAGGGCAGATACACAAGCAATACCGTGACCCATTAGCCCAGAACCCAAAACCCCAACTTTACCAATTGAAGGCTCAAAATCAGATTGAATATTAGATTCTAAGTTATTTTCACTTTTTTGATATTTTGAAGCCATTTACTCTTTGTCATCAATTCTTGACTAAGGACAAACGTTTATATATTTCTATCAAAAATTAGTTTGTAAACGAATTAAGGAGACCCTTCCTAAGCTCGGCCCGCCAACTATTTCTGTATGATAATGATTCAGCAGATTATTAACTGTAAAGTTAACTTTTAAATTTTTATTAATTTCATATCCAAGATGCAGATCAAAAATAAAATAAGGTTTTATATCACCAAAATATATCCCTGAAGACCACTGATACCCATCTACATACCTTGTATTTATAGAATAAGTAAGAGGCCATTTTCTAGGCTTATAGTTCATCTTTAAGCCAGCTTTATGTCGTGGTGCATTAATTGGGTCTTTATTCTTTGTAACAGGATTGAAAAATTCGGTCATGCCTAAGTGAGAATAGTTCAGATCCATTGTCCATTCAGGGTGAAAGAGGTATGTCAAACTTGCATCAAACCCCCACATGTCAACTTCCCCATAATTGATATAGCCAACTACAACTGGAGGAGCAAAGCCAGGTGTTGTATCCATTGCAGTTACTCCTTGAATTCCATTCCTCCAATGTTCAAAAGATTCTTGATAATCATCGTCATCGTTAATTATATCATTATCAAGGTCATCAATTGTATTAATTATACCATCATTATTATAGTCAGTTTCTAGAACTTCTTTTTCTACAACAATAGGTGTAATGAATGTCACTGGACTAATAAAACTAGAATAGTGACTAGTGTATACATCTAACGTTCCATACAATAATGGATTAATTCTGCCTTTATATCCAAACTCCCATGATTTAACAACCTCTGCAGAAACTTCAGGAAGATCACTAACATTTTTACCATAAAAGCCATCAATTCTTGGGTCTGTAGATGGATAAAAATAGATGCTTTCCTCTGTATCTACGGGTTTGTAGATAAATTCTTCAGTATTATAATAATAAGGATTATTTGCAGCATCTCGTGGAAAAACATATCCACCATTTGCTCCTCTGGCGTATACCTTGAAGATTGATACTCTTGTTACAAAAATATCAAGAAATAAAGCTTGATTGGTTGGAGTATTAAATGCTTTTGCCCATGTTAATCTAAAATTTTGATTCTCTCTCGGACGGTACACAAGTCCCACTTTTGGTGATATTTGTAACCCGGATGATTTTTTTGAATTAAAGTTCCAATCAAAAGGGTTATAGCCCGAACCATATTCCTGGTTATTGAAATTTATCATATCGGTTAAACGGTCATGTATATCTAGCCGTGTGGCTTGTATGATTTCCCACTTAGGGTTGATTTTCCAGTTAAGTTGGTAATAGCCACCAAGTTCATTAACAGTATATCTATTATCTTCAGAAGCTTCGTCGATCCCTTCATCGATATTTTCATCTGTTTTTCCATCTCCGTTATTATCAAGACCATCAGCATAAACAGCAAAATTTTGACCTCCTAACCATTTGACTCCAGGTTCTAAAATATCACCTGAATCATATATAGAATTATTATTCACATCGGAATAGTCTGGTATGTTATTTCCATTTAAATCATCAAAATCATCACTATCTCCATCATTGTCAATGCCATCTGCTATCGCATTAAGAACATTGTCAGTAGAGTCGGTAATCGTCCCCGAAGGGGTACCGTTACTTGTTTTCCATTTTGTATATCTTTCTCCATCATCATACCAGGTATTATCATTCTTGTCATCAAAAATATAAGGAGACCCTGCTTCACCATTATGATTATTATCTTTACGATCTGTGAGATTTTTGTCAGAAAGAATGGATCCTCTGGTGTCAGGTAAGGTTAAAAAATAATCGATACCCCAAACAAAACGAATTTTTTCATCTAAAAAGCTATTTACGTGCTGTAATTGAGCACTAAACTTTTTTGAACGGTCAAAGATTATACTACCGGTAGCTAGGTTCCTGGTTGGATTCTGACTATTTCCTGAATAACTGCTATTTAAGTAACTTTGGAAAAATAAATTTTTATAACGTCCCCTTGCTTGATAATAGCGATAAACCCAACCATCAGCTAGGTATCGTGCAATACCAGTTATGTTAATATTACGAGCCCAAGCATATCCATGAGACAGAACAATACTCGCATCATCATTCGGCTCCCAATCTAGGCGTAAATCATATCTAAGATTCCTTACATTAAATTCTGGAAAATCATTGATTCCATCATCATTTGCATCTTTATATTTATTTGTAAGGCCGCCATAATCAACGGAGAAGTCTTGCTCATCTCTTTCATCAACACCAACCTCATTTGGGCTTGGTTTTCCATTACCATCATGATCATTAAATACAAACTGCTCCCAGAGATCATTTCCATTTAAATCTGTGAATGATTCTCCATCCCAAATACCGTTACCCTCACCATGGTCACCACTACCATCTTCTCTATCAATTCCAAAATCAAATAAAAGTTCAGCTTGATTGTAAGATCCATTTCCATTTAAATCTGTGAATTCCTCGCCTTCATCCCATGTATTATTTCCATTTATGTCTTCAAATGGCTCAGCATTATCCCAGGTGCCATCGTTATCTGCATCTAAAAAAAACTCTGATGCTAAAGGCTCAAAAGCACCGCTTCCATTTAAATCGATGAAATCTTCTTGTGCAACGTCAAATGGATTATTTTGAGAATCAATATAAAGGCCCCAGTCACCATCATCATCTAGACCATTACTTCCCCAATTATCATTAAAAGTTCCATTGTTATTTGTATCAAAAACTATATTACCATTTGAATCATAGGTGTAGTCACCAAAACCAGATTTATGATCATTATCTACAATTGTATAAGATGAATCATGGTCATAATAAAATGAAGAAGTATTACTTCCACCAGAAGCACTGCTCTCAAATCGATCTAGCCATGCAGAACCCAGCTCATCTGCTTCATCTATAAAACCATCACCATCATTGTCAACACCATCGTACCAAGCTTCAGCCTGATCGTCTATTCCATTATCAATTAATTCGTCAATTGCACCATCACTATTATTATCAATACCATCGGCATAAGCATATCCTAAACGATCTTGTGTTACATACCATAAAGTGGTTCCATTCTCTAGGTTAAACCGGTTAAAAGGATCATTGGAAGCTTCATTGATCATCTCTTGAGTGACTAGGGGGGAGGCAGCTTCTCCATTTTGAGAAATCCCGTCACCCCAGTATCTACCAACCCAACTTTGATCGGAACCGGGTACTTCATTAATCATTTCACTTGTAAATTTAGGGCTTCCGATTTCTCCAAGGATTCCACCATTATCAATTCGGTTATGTATTAAGTTTGGTCGGCCAATAAAAACAGGGTCGTGACCTTCATATTCATCTTCGTTATAATGTGTCCAGTCTTGACCGGAAAGTGCAACACCGGAGACTTTAAATCCAAAATTTTTAAATTTATGAGCAGTTCTAAAAGTAAGCTTTTTTAATAAACTTGTATTTGTTTGATCAAGCAATCCACCTTGAATGTTCAAGCTAGTTCCTTGTGACCTCAAAGGAGAACTTGTAACAATATTGAGAATACCACTATGAGCATTGGGACCATAAAGTGCCGAAGCGGGTCCTAAAACAACTTCGATTTGTTCTACATCTTCAAAGGAAACAGGAATTACATTATAAGCGGTAAGCCTTAGGGAAGGAACATTTGCCATTCTACCATCGGTAAGAGTGAGCATTCGTGAGCTAAAAGAGGAGTTGAATCCTCGGGCAGTAATATTATAACTATCTATTCCGGATTGTGTGAAATCAATTCCTTTTGTTCCTTTGATATAATCCCCAAGATTTGTGTTGCTTTCTCTTCTAATTTCGCTCTTGGTTATGACTGATATTGCTGCGGGAGCATCTTCAATACGTTCTTTTCTTCTTGATGCCGTGACAATATATGTCTCAAGCTCAAGAACTTCTGGTTGCATAGAAATATTAAGGGTTTCATTACCTAAATCACTAATGAGGACTTCTTCACTATATGTCTTAAATCCGATGTACTGCACTTTAATCTTACATTTCTTTTGGGCGATATTTTTTATAGAAAAATTTCCATCTACATCAGTTGCTGCGCCTTGTGATGTATTCTCAATAATAACATTTGCACCTATGAGAGGTTTGTTATTTGTTGAATTAAATACTTTTCCAGAGATTTTATAATTATTACTTAATACAATATTAGTAAGAAGTAGAAGGGGTAAAATATATTTTATCATAGTTCCATTTGTATAAAATAAAGGCCTTGTATTCACAAGGCCTTTATTTAAAGTTGAAATAATAATTACTTCATCAACAGCATTTTACCTTTTGCTATACGATCATTAGATTGTATTTCATAAAAGTAAACGCCAGATGAAACTTTATTTCCAGCATTATCAACACCATACCAAGAAATATCATAAGTACCAGCATTCATCATTCCTTGATCTGCAGTATATACTTTTTCCCCAATCAATGAGTAGACATTTAATGTCACGTTGGAAAGCATTTCTGTTGAAAATTTGATTTTAGTTGAAGGGTTAAATGGATTTGGATAGTTACCATGTAACTTAAATTCTGATGAAATAGGAGCGTCTTCATCGACTTCAACAAATTGTGTATTAACCCAATTGACGAGAACTGTTTGTGTTGTTATGTCTCTTACACAAACGTTATCAACTTCTAATACCAATCTTCCGACTCCAGAATCAGGACTCCAATCATGACCTGAATCATCGACTCCACACTCTCCAGCGCAAGCATCTTTAACTGCTAGAAGAGTTGCTGTTGGAGCTTTCTCAAAAATTCCTTCACATAACTCTTGATCACCACCAGTGGTTCCTAAGCAATCTACAAATTCTGCATATAGAGTTGCTGATATAGCATCAGCAATTGGGTCAGCAAACGCATCTTCAACATATATTGTAGCTACAGAGTCTACCCCAGCTCTTAATGCAGCCTGAGCATCACTAGTTGCAGCAAGAACGCCTTCAAAGACTTGTAAAAATGTCCCACCAGCTTCGTACATATTATAAGTGAGAAAATAACCAGTAGCAGCAAAGGGCTCATCACCATTAAATGGAATTCCATCACCACCAGCTGGATCAAAATAATAGCCATGGTTAGCATCCACTAAGCCAGCAGGATATGTTTGACCTGTAATTGGATCAGTTTCGTAAGTATCTGGATTATCTAAATCAACAGTTTGTCCTGAGCCACCAAGCATTGGAAATCCGAGCTCT
>Ga0208973_1001619_pt1 | contig 9688 bp, 7 predicted proteins | sample AOAMet_66_BLW_10_2_FD_188233 | JGI IMG/M metagenome (GOLD analysis project Ga0208973, IMG submission 188233) | Ammonia-oxidizing marine microbial communities from Monterey Bay, California, USA - CAN11_66_BLW_10 (SPAdes) | ecosystem: Environmental > Aquatic > Marine > Intertidal zone | place...
AATGGACAACCCGTCAAAAGGCGTATGCCGTCGATCACAAAATACGCTTTCCAATTGCTCGCACCTTTCAAGTTCCTGAGGGGAACGTCACTCGACTTGTTCGGCTTAAGCGCTGATAGGAAGCTAGACAGAAAAGTGATGGCAGACTTCGAAGCAGACATCGAAACTGTCATCAATCATGTCTCTCAAAGAAATTTAAAGCAGGCAATTGAACTGCTGAGTTTACCGGAGCAGATTCGCGGTTATGGTCACGTTAAACGGAAACATGTCGATAATCTACAGCAAAGAAGACAGAGACTTATAAAGCAAATCAGAGGAGAAATTCTCGACGTTGTTAACCTTGTACACGCGGCATAAAGCGCGCCAGCCAAGCCATAGAAAAACCCAGACCACTGGAGCAAGTCATACGTGAGAAAGCAAAATTCGGTACAGCTAACGGATTCATCCATCAAAAAACATCCTGATTACGATCAACATCAGATGGTCGCTTACCGTGAAGACAAGGCGACGGGTTTACGTGCCTTCATCGCCATTCACAATCAAAATCTGGGGCCCGCGCTTGGTGGCTGCAGAATGTATCCGTACAGCCACAAAAATAATGCGCTTACCGACGTGCTGCGACTCTCTAAAGGTATGACCTACAAATCAGCCATTGCCGGATTACCCCTCGGCGGTGGCAAAGCAGTCATCATGGGCAATCCCAGAAGAGACAAATCAAAAGAGTTGCTTCTCGCTATGGGAAATTTCATCAATTCGATACAAGGCAGCTACATTTCTGCTGAGGACTCTGGCACTAGCGTTGCTGATCTTGCCATCATGGGCGAGACAACCCAATGGGTGTCAGGAATTCACAGCGCGCATGAATTTCATGGCGACCCTTCGCCTTACACCGCGATGGGTACATTCGAAGGCATCAAAGCTGCGGTAAAACATCAGTTGCAGCATTCGGATTTAGCAGGTATTTCTGTTGCTGTTCAGGGCGTTGGCAATGTCGGTATGCACCTTACAAAACTGTTAACGCAGGCAGGCGCGAGGGTTTATGTCGCCGACGTTAACGAGGACAACCTGAATGAAGCAAAAGAGCGCTTTGCCGCGACTGTCGTTGACAAAAACAAAATACATCGCCTTGATGTCGACGTTTTCGCACCCTGTGCTATGGGCGGCGCGGTCAATAGCACTTCAATTCAGGAAATACGTGCAAGTATCATTGCTGGCGCGGCAAACAACCAACTCAGTAAACCGGACATGGCCGAGACAGCTAGACAACTTGGCATCCTCTATGCACCTGACTATGTGATCAACGCCGGTGGCATCATCGACATACATCACCAACAGCTTGGTGAGCGAAATGTCGACCGGGTACGAAAGGAAGTGACCGCCATTGGCGCAACGTTAACGTCAATTTTTCATCGAGCGAAATCAACTGAGATGCCAACAAGTGTGATTGCGGACCAAATGGCCGAGGAAAGGTTTCTCGCGAGGAGACAGCAAACCAGCATCGCTTGAAGGTCGCATCACTCACGCCGCGCGATATCTCTATCCACAAATTGTGTCGTACACTGTTATCATTACGCCGACTCACCACAACAATCCCAGGCATTAAATTAAAGTGGCAAAAAAGAAATATTATGTAATTTGGGAAGGCCGACAGACGGGTATCTTTGAGGATTGGCCAACCGCACAGGCATCGGTGGCGGGTCACAAGGGCGCAAAGTACAAAGGCTTTGAGACACGCGCACTGGCAGAAGAAGCATTTAGCCAAGCACCCGAGAAAAGTATCGTTGCTAAAAAATCATCGAAGACCTCAAAAAAGCGTCCAGCCTTTGAGTTGGACGAGCGTTTTGACATCCACATATACTGCGATGGCGGTTGTGATCCGAACCCTGGCCCTGCGGCGTCCGGTGTCGTTGTTTATCGGTCTGGCAACATTAATGCAAAATACCACGGACTCTACCATCAGGGCACCAACAACACCGCCGAGTTAAACGCCCTCTTTGAAGCCATGAAGTTAGCCGATGGCTTGATCAAGCAGGGCAACAAAGTTCAAATACTTAGCGACTCATCTTACTCGGTAAAAGCCATGACCCAGTGGGCAGCGGGATGGCAACGAAAAAATTGGACTCGCGGCAAAAATGAAGTCTTGGCAAACGCTGAACTCATCAAAAAAATGTACGCATGTTTTGTGCAACTTCCCGCTGACCTAAGCATCATTCATGTCAAAGGTCATTCTGGGGTCGAAGGCAACGAACTCGCTGATCGCATGTGCTTCATCGCGATGAGGGATAAGGTAACCGAGTTCGAAGAATACGCAGGCAACGAGTCTATTGAAGGGTTGCTAGCACTCAGCAACGATTAGCCAACATGGTTGGTCACCAACAGGCTCATGTTTGTCAAGGGACTCATTGACTGGCCCAAAAACTTCGGTCTGATCGCTGATAAGCCGTTCTGCAAACAAGAATCTTTGGCCTACCCTACCCTATGCATCGCCTGAACTAGGACACGATCAACACTGAACCCGCGGCCTTTTCGCTCAGATGCCAATAGGTGGTGGCGAGCTTACTGAGAAAGCTCTCATCATGACTTACCAATATCAATCCGCAAGGGCAGCTCTCTAGCGCTTGTTCCAGCGCCTCAATAGACGGCAGATCTAAATGGTTGGTGGGCTCATCCATGACAATCAGCCAAGGCCTTCTCGCAATGCCGAGCGCCAGCATTAACTTACGGACTTCTCCGGGGCTTGGCAAGGACGTGCTCAATAGGTTTTTCGGATCAGATCCTAGGCAACTCACAATGGTCATAAGCTGGCCAAGCTGCTGCTTCGGCAATGCTTTAATACTTACTAAGATATTCTGACTTTGCACCATTGAAATTTCCTGCGGCATGTAAATCAGATGATCGTCTGGTACGTTAAGCTGACCTTTAAGCGCAGCTAATAACGTCGACTTACCCATACCGTTAGCACCAGTAATCGCAATGCGGGCATTGGGTGGCACAATTAAGTTCGGGGTTGCCAGCGTTCGATATTCTCCTAGCTCGAGTTCCAGAGGTCCAACGTCAAGCAAACTGTTGCGTTTACTTGTGGCACCCTCCAGCCAGATACCAACGTCTCTCTGCTTTTTGACGTGTAATGAATCGACCTTTTCATCCAATTGCTGTTTGCGTCCACTCATTTGTTTGAGCAGGCGACCCGCCTGGCCATCTTTGCCAGAAACCCGCGCGAGATCGATTTTTGATTTCGCATCGTGATCTTTAGAGGAAACGCCGGCCTTCGATCTTTGCTTGTTGGCGCTAGCTGCTTTTGATTTGCGGCTCGACACTTCAGCTTCAAGGCGCTTTTGATCACGCCGAAGGTTGCCTCGCTCGTGCATCAATGCATCACGATCTAGCTGCTTTTCTTTGCTGGCTTTGCTGTAGCCACCAAGATAAAGCCTAGGCTCAGCATCGTCTAACCACAGCGTTCGATTACATAACTCGTCTAGCAGGGCACGATCATGGCTAACAATGATACCAACACCGCGAAAACGTTTGAGATTATCAAGTAACAGACTTCGAGCTGCCGTATCGATGTGGTTTGTAGGTTCATCAATGGTGAGTACGGCAGGCGCTTGCCATAGCGCGGTGGCAATTTGGGCGCGCTTTCTTTCTCCGTGACTTAAATGCTGCCAGCGCTCGAGAAAATCATGCTCAATACCCAGTCGTCCGCGCAGACGATAAGCGCTGCCGTCCAGACCGTCGAGGAAGTCAGCAAAACGGTCGGGTGGTAAATCTGTACGCTGAGCACAATGAATCAACCCTTCCGTGCCTGTGATTTGACCGAAGTCGGCGGTTAGCTCTCCTCCGATGAGTTGCAGCAGCGTTGATTTACCTGAGCCATTAGCGCCGACGATACCGGTGAAACCGCTATCAAAATGCACATCAAAATTTTCAAACAAAGACGCTGCGCTGCCGGGATATTGAAACCCGAGTGAGCGAACATTAACAAATTGCGATCTTGGCACGACATAATCCTTCACCACTAATAAGCGCGGTGCCGGTTGGTAGTTTCCCAACAAGGCGATGAGCCAGGTGGGTGAAACAATTGATTACGTGTTTTCGATCATGGGTCTGGAGCGTTAAGACGGATTTTCATTATAGTTCGCAGATAATCGAAATCAATATGAATAGCGGCTGCGACAGGGCTCACAGGCTATGCACCCATGTTTAAAAATTGGATAGCTGCCACAGGTTCAGTCGGCGGTCGTTGCACTAGTGGTTGTGGCAGTTCAGGCGACTTTGCCTTCTCTCAGTATAACTTTTCTACCCATTTTTCAGGCACCCGATCTAAATTCGTTACCAATGGTAACATTTTGCTTGATATTCACGGAATTAAGCCTACAATCACGCCACTGAATTGGTCTGACCAAGACGGACTGACCATAGATCAAAGATTAGCTATTTTGTTAACACGCTGATCAAAACACTGCATTTAGCTTTGAACTGCAGTAAGAACGACGGAGCACGCTGAAATGACCGGAAAGCACGACCAAATTGCAGGTAGCTTGATTCAGGATATTTTGTCCGGACAATACCGCGTTTCCGAGCGACTGCCTTCCGAACGCGATCTGGCCACCCGCTTTGACGCCAATAGGGGCGCGGTGCGAGAGGCGATGAAAAAACTCGAGCAGATAGGTTTGGCGCAGGTTCAACCAGGCGGTGCACGCGTAAGACCAACCGATGAAGCCAGTCTGGACGTCATCGGCCATCTGCTCACCCAAGGAAAATTGCCAGACGCGACGCTGGTTGATCAAATCATGGTCGTCCTCAACAGCTTGATCAGTGTCGCTGCATTGCAGACGCTAGAGCTAGCAAGTGACGAGGAGATCAACGAGATTCGTAAATTGGCACGGCCCCTGATAGATGAGGACCTCGATCAAGGTGCTCACACCCTGGCTAGATTCGAGTTGATGGAATCTATCATGCAGGCCAGTCGCAACTTACCCTTGCGCCTTATCGCACGCACGCTGTTCGACCAAGTAGCACCCAACCTGACTGAATTACACCCGTTTGCCATTGTAGATAACGAAAAGCATCGCATTGTTGCCAAACAACTTGACCGAGACCTAGAACACCGCGACGCCTATGGCTTACGCGATACGTTCGCCGCTTTCTTAGATTTAAACCGCGAAACCATGATGCGCGCTTCTGACGCCGCACGCTTAGCAGCAGGCCAGGAGGCCATAACCCCATGATGCGAACATTCATCATTCCATTGTTTATCGTCGTTGTTTTTTCGTTCGGCGCAATGACGCTAATGGCCACTGCACCAGTGCTCAAACCGGCCGCAACAAAGCCCGTGCCAATCACAGTGCGGATACGCGAAGTGAAGCCTGAAATTGTCAAGCTCAAGGTGCATTCACAAGGCAGCGTCATGCCTTCTACCGAAAGCCAACTGATCCCTGAGGTGTCCGGACGCATTACTTGGATGTCCTCTAAACTGGTTGCTGGCGGCTATTTTGAGAAAGACGAAATACTTGCCCGTGTCGATGAACTAGATTACAAAAATGACCTGAATCGCGCGAGATCCAAACTTATCCGAGCGGAGGCAGAGCAACAACATGCGCAGTTCGAGTTTCAACGCTTAAAGAGTCTAGAACAACGCCAGCTTACCTCCAGATCTCAAATGGAAAACTCACTGCGCGCACTGCGTGTTGCCGACGCCACACTTCAAGATGCACGTGTCAACTTTCAACAGGCCTCACAAAACTTAGAACGTACGCAAATCAAAGCACCATTTACCGGCTTAGTGCGCTCGGAGCAGGTTGATATTGGTCAATTTATATCACGCGGAGCCGCCATCGCTACGCTATATGCCAGCGACTTAGTGGAAGTGCGCCTGCCTATCGCAGATCGCCAACTGGCCTTTCTCAACTTGCCTGCCACGCTTCGTGGCGAGCTGCCTGAGCAGTTGCAGCCCGAGGTTACCCTGAGCACCGAATACGCAGGCCAAAAGCTAAGCTGGCGTGGCCACATTGTACGCACAGAAGCTGAGATCGACATTTCCAGCCGCATGGTGCATCTGGTTGCTCGTGTACCTAACCATCCTAACCAGGCCCCATTATCTGTGGGCTTGTTTGTTGAAGCTGAAATAGAAGGGCTATCTGCAGAAAACATCGTCGTGCTTCCACGCTCTGCGATGCGTAACAATGATCAGGTCCTCATTGTAGATGCAGAGGACAAACTACGCTTTCGCCCAATTGAACCCCTGCGTCTGTATCAAGACAATGTGCTGATAAAAGCGGGTCTGAAAGACGGCGATAGGGTCTGCCTGTCACCACTGCAAACTGCCATCGATGGCATGACCGTCAATCCAATCGTCGAAGACGCATAGCTCGGACTTAAATAATGCACACTGCAATACACTGGTTTGCGCACAACCCGGTAGCTGCCAACTTGCTCATGGTTCTGCTTCTTTTGGGCGGGGCATTTGGCGCCATCACAACTAACCAAGAAGAATTTCCTAATTTCGACGTTAAGGTCGTCAACATACAAGTGCCATATCTGGGTGCTGCGCCGATAGAAGTGGAACGTTCGGTATGTATTCGTGTAGAGGAATCGATCGAAGGTCTGGAAGGCATCGAAAAAATTCGCAGTGTCGCCACTGAGGGCATGTGTAACGTCGTTGCCGAACTGCTGGTAGACGCGAACGAAATTAGCGTCCTGAATGAAATCAAAAGCCGTGTTGATGGCATCAACAGCTTTCCTACCGAAACTGAAAAACCCATTGTTTCAAAATTAGCGCTAACGCGACGCGTTGTACAAGTAGCCGTGTCCGGGGATACAGATGAACGCACGCTAAAAGAAATCGCTCGCGAACTTCGCGACGATATCGCAGCTGTTAAAGGTATCTCTCAAGTATCTGTCGAATATATCAGACCTTACGAGATTTCTGTCGAGGTTGCTGAGCGCGAATTGCGCCGCTACGGCATCACGTTAAATCAAGTTAGCCAAGCCATACGCTCTAGCTCGCTGGACATGCCAGGCGGCAGCATCAAAACCCGCAACGGTGAAATTCTTATTCGCACCACGGGGCAAGCTTACTGGGGACAAGAATTCGAGGACGTGATCGTACTTACCCGCAGAGACGGCACCCGTGTTTCCTTGAGCGACTTGGGCATTATTCGCGACACATTTCAGGAGGGCGACCTCTTAGCCCGCTTTAATGGTGCTCGCGGGGTTGTTGTTAACGTCTCTCAGGTGGGTAGCGAAGACCTCATCGAAATTGCCGAGGACGTACGCAATCTGGTCAATCGGTACCAAAACGAAATGCCAGATGGCATTTCACTGAACACATGGATTGATACCTCTTTTGAGCTACAGGAACGTATGTCCGTTCTGACTAAAAATGCCGGCGGCGGTCTAATTCTCGTGTTAGTGATATTAGCGCTATTCCTGAAATTCCGAGTCGCCATGTGGGTAGCCATTGGCATACCGGTCGCCCTACTCGGCACTCTTGCCGTACTACCCTTTACTGATATCACCATATCCACAATGACTGTGATGGCTTTCATTTTGGTTCTTGGCATCGTGGTTGACGACGCCATCGTTGTTGGCGAGCGTGTGTTTGGCCACGAACAACTCGGAAAATCGCCACTTACGGCCGCTGTAGATGGCACCTGGGAAGTCTCAGTACCTGTCATCTTCGGTGTTCTCACCACCATCGCAGCTTTTCTACCGCTAATTATGGTTGAAGGCCGCATGGCAGGCTTTTTCGCGCCAATCGGTTGGGTTGTGATTTTTGCCTTAGTTTGTAGCATTATCGAATCACAATTTATTTTGCCCTCACATCTGGCTCACAGAACGCGCAGCGAGCCTACAACCGGAATGTCAGCTTCGTGGAGCCGCTTCCAGGGTCGCTTGGCGGGCTGGCTGCAAAACGTTGCCACCAACCATTACATGCCATTTGTTCACAAGGTTTTGCGCTGGCGTTACGTTAGCGCATCTATCTGTTTGGGCGTACTCATCCTTGCGCTTTCTCTGATCGCTTCGGGTCGTGTGGTATTTGGGTTCTTTCCCGCTATTGAAGGAGACCGGGTTTACGCGGGCCTGGAACTACCTGAAGGCATCGCCGCCGAATCCACTTCAGCGGCGGCCGCACAGATCGAAGACGCTGCCAAACGCCTGAGCGAGGACATGACCGAAGAACTTGGTTTATCCCGCCCCCTAATACGCAATATTCTTTCGAGCGTTGGTCAAACTGTCGATCGCAACGGCCCGGGAAGACCGATAGGACCTGGAAGAAGCAATATCGCAGAAATCGTGATCGATCTTGCACCTTTGGCTGAACGCAATCAGATGAGTTCGAAAGTGGTTGCCGCTCGCTGGCGCGATTATGTCGGCTCGATACCTGACGCGGTCAAACTCTCTTTCGACTCAGCCCAGTACTCCGCAGGTTCACCGATTGAATACCAACTGAAAGGCAAAAAAGTCGATGAGCTAAGAGAAGCAGCCGAACAACTTAAAGCCGAGCTGTCTCGCTACGACGGGGTGTTCGACATCAGCGATTCATTCCGCTCAGGCAAACAGGAAATCCAACTGGAACTATTGCCAGAAGCTAGAAACTTAGGCATCACGTTACAGGACTTGGCAAGCCAGGTACGCAGCGCATTTTATGGCACCGAGGCACAACGCATCCAGCGCGATCAGGACGATGTGAGAGTCATGGTCCGTTTTCCAGAGTCTGAGCGAAAATCAATAGGCAACCTAGAAGACATGTACATTCGAACGCCAGATGGCAACGAAGTACCTTTCTACAGCGTCGCCAAATTTGAGATCAGTCGGGGTTATTCAGTGATCAACCGGCTCGACGGACGTCGCACGGTGACAGTGTCAGCTGATGTAGACCGCACCCTAGTGTCTCCGGAAGAGGTCAGCGCCAGTATTCGCCAAGATCTAATTCCCAATTTTCAGGCCCGTTATCCGCTCATTGATGTAGAACTAGGAGGCGAACAAGAAGAACGCGCGAAATCTATGACAGGTTTGCTCATCGGCGCACTGTTCTCTCTCGTTGTGATTTACGGTCTCTTGGCGATACCTCTAAAGAGCTACCTGCAACCTTTAGTCATTATGAGCGTTATTCCCTTTGGCGCTGTAGGCGCGATCGTTGGCCACTACGTCATGGAAGTCGATCTTATGTTCTTCTCCGCACTCGGCATCGTAGCGCTGTCTGGTGTTGTCGTAAATGCTTCTCTGGTATTGGTGGATTACGCTAACCGCCAACGTCGAGAGGGCAAGGAAATAATGGAGTCAATCCTCCACTCGTGCGTAGTTCGCTTTCGGCCCATCATGTTGACCTCGGTGACCACCTTCGTGGGCCTAGTACCGCTCATGTCTACTTCCACGCCGGCAACTGCACCCTTCAAACCAATGGCCGTCTCATTGGCGTGGGGAGTCCTGTTTGCCACATTTATTACCTTGCTACTGGTCCCCTGCTTGTATCTGATGGTTGAGGATTGGCTCCACCAATTGGCGCGCTTTAAAGCATGGCTTGGCCGTAAACCGGCGCCTCTCCGAGAGAGCACACTGAACGGAACTTTTACTCGCAGTGGTAGCTAAAAACTATGCGACCGCGCTTTGGCTTATATCGGCCAGGATACGTCTTGAACTTATCGGTCATGGCTTAGCAAGCAAAAGGGAATAAGCAAACTAGACC
>Ga0208973_1001622_pt1 | contig 9672 bp, 8 predicted proteins | sample AOAMet_66_BLW_10_2_FD_188233 | JGI IMG/M metagenome (GOLD analysis project Ga0208973, IMG submission 188233) | Ammonia-oxidizing marine microbial communities from Monterey Bay, California, USA - CAN11_66_BLW_10 (SPAdes) | ecosystem: Environmental > Aquatic > Marine > Intertidal zone | place...
AGACCTATTTGTTGGGCTTGCTGCAAAATTATGAGCAAATCCTAAGGTATGGCCTACTTCATGTGCTGCTAGTTGCCTAATTCGAGCTAACGCCATAGATAACATAGGCTCGTAATTATCGTCTCTTTCTGCAAAAGGTTGATTCATCAATGCCTGAGCAATTAAAAAATCTTGTCGGATGCGAAGACTACCCAGACTAACATGTCCCTTTATGATTTCTCCAGTTCTAGGGTCACTTATTGTACTTCCATAACTCCAGCCTCTTGTAGAACGATGTACCCATTGTATTAAATTATAACGAAGGTCTAAGGGGTCAGCATCTTCTGGCAGCATTTTTACTTGAAAACCATTTTTATAACCAATGGCCTCAAATGCTTGATTCCACCAACTAGCTCCTTCTAATAAAGCCGAACGAATGGGTTCCGGTGTTCCTGAATCCAAATAATAAATGATAGGTTCAACTGCTTCAGATATCGCTAAGTCGGGGTTTTTCTTTTCTAAACGATGCCTATAAATAAATCGTTTTTTTATGGGCTCCCAAATAGGTGTCGCGTAATCCATGTATTCCATTGGAAAAGAACCGCACCTGGTCTCAAATACTCTAGGGCTGTACTTATCATCGGGTAAAGCTACAAAACTATAATGTTGAATTACAGAAATTGCAGTTTCATCAGGTGTAACTGGATTAATATTTTTACCAGTTGGTTCTCCAACAAAAGTAAGCAAGGATTCAAAGATTACATTTTCAGGGAAGGCTTTTGTATTTTCCATCCATAATACATTTCTTGTTTTATCTAATTTATAAACTCCTTCTTTCGCTTTTTTTAAGCGATTGGCTACCCGATGAGCATCTTGCATTAAAAAAGGTGTCAAATCGATTATGTAAGTATCTTCAATAATTTCTTTTATTGGGAAACCAAATAAAACCGACTCGGCAAAAGCTTGTTTAATGGATTTTTTTTCTAACTCATTATTAGTAATCGCTCTAAAGTCTTGATTTGGTTGAATTAACAATATTTTATTTCCACTTTTAATAAACTTCACAATTACTCCGTCACCGATTTTACCTCGATCCAATCCAATATCATTCGATCCCATTCCTGTAGCTAGGAAATGAGCATATAAAAATTCAGTATCTAATTGATCTACTTCGAGATAAATCTCACCCTCAGATTCAGAATAATGAAAATTAAAAAAACCATTAAACATTTTTAAGTCTTTTTTTTCTGCTAAAAATTGCGCGTGAACTGAATTGAATCCAAAAAAGAAAAGGAAACAAAAAATCGGATATTTCATGGCTGTATGTATTTAGTTATTTTCTGAGCTTATCATCGACAAGAATTGTAATATCAAAATATTCACTTTTGCTTATTGATTTAGTTTTTTGTTTAATCAATAGGTTTTAGAAATCATTTATTTCTTTAAACGCAAAAAAATTATCAGTTGGTATTATAAAAATAAGATTTTTTAAATCTATAAAAAATATCGGAATTTTCATTTAATATGAGTTGTTAAATTATATATTTACTAATTATTAACTGTTAATTAATATACTCCCTAATTTTGGGCTTTAGATATGATAACAACAGATCAACTTAATGATCTCAGAAAGCGCCTGGATGCGCTAAGGAGGTATCTTTGACGTTGCTGGTAAGCAAATAGAAATCGCTAACGACGAAGAAAAAACATACGATCCAAATTTCTGGGACCATCCAAAAGATGCGGAAGCTTTTATGAAAATGCTTCGTACCAAAAAGAAATGGATTAGCGACTTTAAGAATGCTGAAGCATTAACCGACGATACAGAAATACTTTATGAGTTTTTTAAAGAAGGGGAAGGTAGCCCTGAACAAGTACAAAAACGATTTGATGAAGCATTGACTGCAATTGAGGCTTTAGAATTTAGGAATATGCTAAGTGAAGAAGGTGATCACCTTAGTGCTGTTTTACAAATTACGGCAGGTGCAGGTGGTACCGAAAGTTGTGATTGGGCAGAAATGTTAATGCGAATGTATTTAATGTGGGCAGAAAAACATGATCTTAATGTCAAAGAACTAAACTTTCAGTCTGGTGATGTTGCTGGCATTAAAACCGTAACGATAGAAATAGATGGCGAATTTGCTTTTGGATGGTTAAAAGGAGAAAATGGTGTTCATAGATTGGTGCGCATCTCCCCTTTTGATAGCAATGCAAAACGCCATACTAGTTTTGCTAGTGTATATGTATACCCGCTTGCTGATGACACTATAGAAATAGACATTAACCCCTCAGAAATATCTTGGGATTTCGCCCGCAGTAGCGGCGCAGGAGGACAAAACGTCAATAAAGTTGAAACCAAAGCCATTTTAACACACAAACCAAGTGGTATTATAATACACAACAGCGAAACTAGATCACAGCTTGAAAACAGACAAAAAGCAATGCAGATGCTAAAATCTCAATTGTATGAAATTGAACTGCGCAAGCAGCAAGCACAAAGAGCAGAAATTGAAGATGGAAAAATGGCCATTGAATGGGGAAGCCAGATTAGAAATTACGTACTACAACCCTACAAACTTGTAAAGGATGTACGCACAGGCTATGAAAGCACCAACCCTGAAGCTGTTTTAAATGGCCAACTAGATGGTTTTTTAAAGGCGTTTTTAATGATCAGTGGCCAGAAAGAATCTAGTAACGAATTGTAAGAACCAAACCATAGTACACCTGCCAACTAACAAAGAGTTGAAGTGTTTCTATTTTCAGAAAAAATCAACTATTTTTACAAACAAATAAACCTATTATGAAATACGCAATAGTAACTCTTTTATTTTTTAGTCTAATTGCCTGCAATACAAATACCAACACCTATACATTAAGTGGTAGCGCAGATGGATTAGAAGATGGCTCTAAAGTCATTATATACTCTTTAAAAGATAACCGCACTAATGTAATAGATACCTTGCTTATTAAAAACGGTAGCTTTTCTGGGAAATTTCCAAAAATAACAGAGCCGTCTATGTATTTTATGGTTGTTAGTAATAGTAGCATCCCTTATTTTCCTGAAAGTGAAGATTTAAAAGCAACTATCTATAAAGATAGTATTCAGGCCTCTTTTGTAACTGGAAACCTTCAAAATGACTCCTACAGAGAGTTTGCAATAAATTCAAGAAAAGTAACAAAACTAAGAACAGAAATCTCAGACAGTTACAGAGCCGCAAAAAGAGCAAACGATGGCGTGCTTATCAAAAAACTACAACAACAAAATGTTATGGTAACCAACAATGAGGTTGCTTTCAAGAAAAATTTCGCCAAAGAAAATCCCAATTCTATTTTTGCGCTATTGCTAGTTTCTGAAATGCTAAACCAAAAACAACTAAACGCAAGAGAAGCCTCTGATCTAGTAGCAAACTTTAGCCCAAAAATTGGCAGCACAGATATTGCAAAAGAAATAACCGCCACTGCGCAAAACTTAAAAAACAGTGATGTAGGAGGTCAAGCCCCTGCCTTTACTGCGCAAACCCCGGAGGGTACAAACTTATCTTTGAAAGATGCCATGGGAGAATATACTATTATAGATTTTTGGGCATCTTGGTGTGGACCTTGTAGAAAAGAAAATCCAAACGTTGTACGCGTATACAATAAGTACCATGATAAAGGATTAAATATCATTAGTGTCTCTTTAGACAAAGCAGGGCAAAAAGATCGTTGGATAAAAGCAATTAAAAAGGATAAGATGGACTGGTTTCATGTATCTAACCTAAAATTTTGGCAAGACCCAATTGCAAAGCAGTACGGAGTTCGCGCTATACCAGCTACCTTCTTGCTTGACAAAAACGGTATAATTATAGCAAAAGACTTAAGAGGTAACGCCCTTGATGCTAAAGTAGCGGCTCTTTTAGACTAAAAAAAATATTTATAAAAAAAGCGGCTGGTAAAACTATACCAGCCGCTTTTTTTATGCGCTAAAATCACAACAGCTACTTGCTAAAGTATGAAGCTACATTGTGTTGTATTCTAGTTTCTATAGAAGAAACCTCCGCCTTTATAAAAGGTTCACCAGTTATGTTTTCAAACAGCTCTATGTAACGCTCACTAACAGTTTCTATATAAGCATCACTCATAAAAGGTACTGTTTGGCCCTCTAAACCTTGAAAACCATTTTCTATAAGCCACTGGCGAACAAACTCCTTAGATAGTTGTTTTTGGGCCTGGCCATTGTCTTGCCTTTGCTGGTAGCCATCTGCATAAAAATAACGAGAAGAGTCTGGGGTGTGTATTTCATCAATAAGTACAATCTTACCCTCTTTGGTTTTACCGAATTCATACTTAGTATCTACCAAAATAAGACCTCTTTGAGATGCAATCTCACTACCTCTTTTAAAAAGTTTATGTGTATAATCTTCTAAAACTAAATAATCTTCTTCGTTAACTATGCCGCGGGCCAAGATATCTTCTCTAGAGATATCCTCATCATGGTCTCCCATTTCAGCTTTTGTGGCGGGTGTTATAATTGGACTTGGAAAGGCATCGTTCTCTTTCATACCCTCTGGCATTGCCACTCCACACAACATACGTTTACCTGCCTTGTACTCTCTTGCAGCATGCCCAGCCATATAGCCTCTAATTACCATTTCTACTTTAAAAGGATCACAAGCCTCCCCTATTGCAACATTAGGATCTGGAGTTGCAGTAAGCCAGTTTGGCACCAAATCTTGGGTGTCTTGCATCATTTTGGTGGCAATCTGGTTTAAGATTTGACCTTTAAAAGGGATTCCTTTAGGCATTACAACATCAAAGGCGCTCAACCTATCTGTGGCCACCATTAATAATTGATTATTGGCAAGGGTATACACAGAGCGTACCTTACCGTGGTACACACTTTTTTGACCTGGAAAATTAAAATCTGTTTTAATAATTGTATTACTCATGTAGCTAGTTTGATTGCAGAATTGAACCGCAAAAATAAATCAATAGGTTTGTTATTATAGCATTTCAGATAAAAAATTAAACATCTAAATTCTCAATTCCTTTGTAGGCAGAAATTATCTTTTTCACGAGTTTATGACGTATCACATCTTTATCATCAAGATATACCATACCTACGCCATCCACATCTTTCAAAACCAGCAATGCCTCCTTTAATCCAGATGTTACACGGCGAGGTAAATCTATTTGCCCAGGGTCTCCGGTAATTATAAACTTAGCGCTTTTCCCCATACGGGTAAGAAACATTTTCATTTGTGCATGGGTTGTGTTTTGCGCCTCATCTAAGATAACAAAAGCGTTGTCTAGGGTTCTACCACGCATAAAGGCCAAGGGTGCTATTTGTATGGTTCCGTTTTCTATGAGGGTTTCTAATTTTTCTGCAGGAATCATGTCTCTAAGACCATCATACAAGGGTTGCATGTAGGGGTCTAGCTTTTCTTTTAAATCTCCAGGCAAAAAACCAAGGTTTTCTCCTGCCTCTACAGCAGGACGGGTCATGATAATACGCTTTACCTGCTTTTCTTTTAATGCTTTTACTGCCAGGGCAACAGCAGTGTAGGTTTTACCTGTACCAGCTGGACCCACAGCAAATACTAAATCTTTGGTTTTTGAAAAATCTACAATTTTGCGCTGGTTGGCAGTTCTTGCCTTCACAAGTTTACCGTTTACACCATGAACCAGCACATCTCCGCTTTTGGATGAGGTTTCATAGTCTGCCTTACTGTTACTGGAGAGTACGCGCTCAATAATATTTTCGTCGATTCTGTTAAATTTGGCGAAATGCTCTAATAGCATAGCGATGCGTTTATCAAACTCTTGTAAGACCTGATCATCGCCAAAGGCTTTTAAATTGCTGCCCCTTGCAACCAGCTTTAATTTGGGAAAATATTTTTTTAATAGGTCTATATTGGCATTTTGATTCCCAAAAAAATCTCTTGGGTTAATCTCTGTGAGTTCGATACTTAGTTCGTTCAAAAGCGTTGGCGTTTAATAGAAATTAATAAAAGTTGTTTATAAGTCTTAATTCTTATAGTAAATATAGTTTTTTGAATTCATAAAGTAGTTTAGTTTTGTAATAGTACTGTCAACAATATATCAACAATACACTATGGCCATAATTACCCTTACTACAGACTTTGGTGAAAAGGATCACTTTGCTGGTGCGGTGAAAGGAGCTATCTACAGTGAGCTAGAGGGAGTTAAAATTGTTGATATCTCACATTGCGTGTCTCCTTTTCATATCATGGAGGCTGCCTATATTATTCAAAATGCTTACAGTAGTTTTCCTCCAGGGACCATACACATTATTGGGATAGACAGCGAGCTAAACCCAGAAAACAAACACATTGCAGTACTGCTAGATGGTCATTATTTTGTGTGTGCCAATAATGGTATTATCTCGATGCTTGCCAATGAAATAAACCCTCAAAAAATTGTTGAGATTAATATTCATGATAGAATTATCACTAATTTTCCTGTACTAGATGTATTTGTAAAGGTAGCATGCCACATTGCTCGTGGAGGAACCCTAGAGGTTATTGGAAAACAAATAGATACTATTAAAGAGTTACGAGGCATACGCCCTACTATAAATCAAGAAGCCACTCAAATTATGGGTAGCGTGATTTATATAGACAACTACGGAAATGTGATTACCAATATTACCAAATCTAAATTTGAAGAGATTGCAAAAGGCAGGTCTTTTAAAATAACCGCAAGAACTGCAAATTTTGATACCATACACAGCCATTACAGTGATGCTATTAATTTTGACACTCCTGCACAAAAAAGAGATGAGGATGGTAAAAAAATAGCACTCTGGAACTCCTCAAACTATTTAGAGCTATCTATATACAAGAGTAACCCTGCAACGGTAGGAAGTGCCAAGTCTTTGTTTGGATTACAGTATAGAGATACCGTAACCATAAATTTTAATGCTACCTCTTAATAAAAACAGTAACCTTATATAGATATGTTTACACGCATTGTAAAAATGGAGTTTCAAGAAGATAAAGTAGCCCAATTTCTGGCTAATTTTGAAACAGTAAAGCAAAATATAAGAAGCTTTAAAGGCTGTATGCATCTAGAGTTATGGCGAGATAAAAACCAGCCAACTATTTTTTTTACCTACAGCAAATGGGAAAAAGAAAGTGATTTAGAAACCTATAGAAACAGCGAATTATTTAAAGGTGTTTGGGCAACAACTAAGCCTATGTTTGCAAGTAAAGCAGGTGCTTGGAGTGTAGACACGCATTGCCATGTAGAGCTATAATACAAGAAATTACAATAGCATGATTGCCTTTATAAAAAAAAGAAATACAGTCAACAACTTGCTATATGTTACGGGACTTATAAACATACCTTCCAAGAATATTACAGTCTATTTTTGGACCCGAAAAAACAGCCGTAAACCCGCAGGCTTTGGCAGGTATTGCATATAGGGCTACCACTAATGGCGCTACTACCTTTTGGTTTGTTGTTTGGGTTTTTAAGAAAAAAGAAATAGCAACTCGAAGTGTTAATAAGTTCGTGTTGTAGTATGCTACATTTGAGATATATTTGTAAGTAGACACATATGTCTCAACCTTTGAAATTTTCAATATAATATATAACCTCTAGAAAACAAATTACATGAAATTTATTGTATCTAGTTCCTACCTTTTAAAGCAACTACAAGTGCTTGGAGGCATTATTAATAATAACAACACCTTACCTATTTTAGACAACTTTTTGTTTGATCTAGACGGTAATGCGCTAACGGTTTCTGCTTCAGATTTGGAAACAACTATAGCCTCAAACCTAGAGGTTGAAAGTAGTGAAAAAGGAATTGTATGTATTCCTGCACGACTTTTACTAGACACCTTAAAAACATTTCCGGAGCAGCCACTAACTTTTACTATAGAAGATAACAACACCGTAGAGATAAGCTCTAATCATGGTAAATATGCACTAGCCTATGCACCAGGAGATGAGTTTCCTAGCACCATTGAGCTAAAGGATCCATCTTCAACGGTTTTGCAAGGTGATATTTTGGCAACTGCCATTAGCAAAACAATTTTTGCTAGTGGAAATGATGACCTTCGCCCTGTGATGAGTGGTGTGTTTTTCCAGTTCTCTACAGAAGGATTAACCTTTGTAGCTACAGATGCACACAAATTAGTAAAATATACGCGCACAGACGTTGCTGCCTCTCAAAGCGCAGAATTTATCATGCCTAAAAAGCCTTTAAATTTATTAAAGAGTATTTTGGCAGGTAGTGAACAAGAAGTTACCATCGAGTACAATGATAGCAACGCAAAGTTCACTTTTGATCAAACAGTGCTTATATGCCGTCTTATAGATGGTAAGTATCCAAACTATGAGGCTGTGATACCAAAAGAAAATCCAAACAAATTAAGTATAGACCGTAATCTGTTTTTAAACAGTGTACGTCGTGTTTCTATTTTTTCTAATAAAACCACACATCAAATACGTTTAAAGATAGCTGGGGCAGAGTTAAACATCTCTGCGGAAGACATAGATTACAGCAACAAAGCAGAAGAGCGCCTCACTTGTGATTACCAAGGAGATGACATGCAAATTGGGTTTAACTCTCGTTTTTTAACAGAAATGTTAAACAACCTAACTAGCCAAGATGTTTCTCTAGAAATGAGCCTACCAAACCGAGCAGGAATTTTAACTCCTGTAGACGGCCTAGACCAAGGAGAACTTGTAACCATGCTGGTAATGCCTGTGATGTTAAACAGCTAGTTTTTTATACTATTAACAAAAAAAAGTCTCGCAAATTGCGAGACTTTTTTTTGTTATAGAAACTGATTTATTTTATAAAAGTAATATTCATAAAGTATACAGGCTGCTGGTGGTTAGATACTTTTACCGCGTTAACGATAGGCAATATTAAACCAAGTGTGCCCACTACAAAAAGAACAAATAGGCCAAGCCCAAAAAATAATATTAAAGGGATGGATAAAATATAGTAAACAATAATACTCAACTGAAAATTTACAATCTGTTTTCCTTGGATGTCCATACTAGCAACCTTATCTTTTTGTGTGTACCATAAAATTAGGGGCACCACAAGACCTCCAAAGCCAGAAATATAGGTAAGGAGTTGGCATAAGTGGGTTGCCACAAGTAGGTTATTGTCTACTCTTTTAAAATCTTGGTTGTACTGCTCCATAAAAATTAAAATACATATTTAATTAATAGCGTGGTTATACCATAGGCGGCAATCGAGACACCTACAAAAATAAGTATGCTTTTAACTAAGGGGTTGCTATTTGGTTTTTGCTGGGTCATGGTATAACATTTATACTATTAGTAGCTATTTTATTATAAATGTTACACCGGCGTTTTAAGATGCTTATACTCTAGCATAAATGTTTATTTTTGCAAACTAATTACCAAATTACCACAGATACCTATGACACATCATGACACTATAGTAGCACTTGCAACACCCTCTGGCGCGGGAGCTATAGCAGTTATAAGACTATCTGGAGAAGACGCAATTAATATTGCCTCTAAAATATTTCATTCCATATCTGGAAAAGACCTTACAAAGCAAAAAACCCATACGGTACATTTGGGCCACATTAAAGATGGCAATAGAATATTAGACGAGGTACTAGCTACGGTTTTTAAGAACCCAAATAGTTATACGGGTGAAGACACCATAGAGTTTTCTTGCCATGGAAGCTCGTTCAT
>Ga0208973_1001639_pt1 | contig 9621 bp, 9 predicted proteins | sample AOAMet_66_BLW_10_2_FD_188233 | JGI IMG/M metagenome (GOLD analysis project Ga0208973, IMG submission 188233) | Ammonia-oxidizing marine microbial communities from Monterey Bay, California, USA - CAN11_66_BLW_10 (SPAdes) | ecosystem: Environmental > Aquatic > Marine > Intertidal zone | place...
TTGCTTTCAATAGGGCATGGACAATTCAGATTGGGATGCATACTCAGTAGATTCCAGCTCACTTGAGCCTTCTGCCGCAGATCATAATATTCTCTCAGCTTATCGTGCTGTTGAATTTGGAACAATGGCCACTTTCGGATTATCATTACTAATTATAGGGGTTTTCATCAATTTTTTCATGCTGTTGTCACCCCCCACTCTTGATACTGATAATTTGGATAGTTTCAATCAAGGCTTAATATTAACAACGAACATCACATTTTTTGTCACGATTCTACAACTAGTCGGGCTACTTTTTCTACTTGCAGACGCAAAAAAACTCGCTTCTGAACTTAATTCTGCACGAAAGCAGCAAAACAAAAATCTGAATATTTTGGCTTCAAAATTCAACAAACGATGACATCAGTTCAAGTCTGGGGGCGGGGACCAATTCACAATGCGGTGAAAGGCTTCAGATAAGTAAATTCAAGACGGATATGATTTATCTAAAACAATCGAATTCGTATTTTTAGCATTCTGTTTAAACAGTTTGAACCCTGTAAGGTTTGGACTTAGAAGAATTTGTTAATCTTCGTTAGGAATTTTATTCTTTCCAAACATGCTGAGAAATCCAGCACAAATGGCGAGAACACCTGCAATGATTGTCATGTAAAACGACATGCCGAAATCATATCCTATCGGTGGTTCAGGCCTCATAAGCACCCATGTTAAGCAACCTAAGAGAATGAAACCACCTGAGACCCATGCAATAAAATGTCCATATCGTTCTGCATTTGATGGAAGTGTTTTGTCAATATTGCTTATTAGAATGAAGGTTGTTCCAAACAGAGCACTTATTGCTCCCATCCATATCACGATTCCACCAGTTTCACCAGCTTTGTTTGAATTCAAGCATTTTTCTTCCCAATGCTCTGCAGCCTCTAGATTCTCATTGCTGTTTGAACCCCCCCAAGCCAATTCCCAGTTGAGCATCATGCGAATGTAATTAACACAGTAATTGTCATGTGGCCCTCGAAGATATTTCTTCTCCGACATATCAAATTCTTCACCCTCTAAGTCATCCCAATCGTCAGTAAAAAGTATGGCGTGAACTTCATCATCACAACCCCATAGCCACTGAGGATCCGAACAATCAATCGCTACAGAGTCCAATCCATACGACACGCCGTCATATTCTGAAGTCTGCCAGGAATTGGTAAATTGAACTAGGATTGATAGAATCAATGCTAGTGTAATACATGTTAAGCTAGCCCAAGCCAACGTATGATTCCTATGCTTAATATCGTTAGAATCATCTAACATTACATCACCTTATATTCAAGATATATTTTCCATCTTTATTATCTCTTTTCCCGACGAACAAGAGGTCATCCTCTCTCATGGGAGCGGGGACCACATTGGCAACGCCTCGCGTCGGCGTGGTCCACGCTGAATAGAGAGGTTGAGCGCTTTCAGTCGTATCCTCTCTCATGAGAGCGAGTACTCTTATCGTGGCCTTGCTCAAACAACCGTAATCGTGTAACTACCAAGTTCAATTACTTCAACCGAGACTTGCATGTCTTCATTTTCTGTAGAACGGGAGTGGTAAACACCCACTGTGATTTTGCATGTTTCGTCAGCAGCGCCAGAACACCAATCAACAGAACCGCCTTCTGAGATGAGAATACTTTCCATAGCCGTCAACCTACGGTCGTCAAAAATTTCAAGATACTCAAACGTACACTTGCCGGATTGCTTCCACCTGCATACGACTTCTCCGAACTCATTTCCGTCGGATTCGATTTTGACTTCAATTGTTTCCTCTGAGAATTTTCCGGTTTTATCCATTAAGTCAAGGACGACCAATTCATCGTAACTTCCATCGCTGAGAACACCGTTTGCGTCTCGTATGCTGAACGTTGGTTCATTTGCAGCAGAGGTTACGTATTGTTGCAAGAAGAAGCCTCCGATACCTGCTACGAGAACCAATAACACCATTGCGGCGGTTCTTACCTTGCCTCGCCATTCCTGAAGTTCTTCTTCGTCATCGTAGAGGTCAAAAGAATTCGTTCCACCGATGTCACTGTACCCATCGTCTCCGTCAAGTTCCTCCCATTCGTGATTTGCTAGGGTGTGAAAGGCACTCACGCCGATGATCATCGTAGCAAAAAGCGACCCTACTCCGGTGAAGAATGCATCTTGTTCAAACGTAGTCAAACCGTTGTAATCGCTTTTATTGACAATGATGAACAGGCATGGGATGAGAAGGAAACAGGACGCTGGTAAGGTCCACCATGGAACCTTTTGGATGAGGGAGAGCAAGGAAACAAGAACGACGAAGCCTGAAAGTCCGACAGCCAATTGATTGTAAAAAAGGACCGTTTCAAACATCTCGGCCATGTCAACCATCCCGAGATCGTTTGCGATGTCAATGTTTTCTACGGCCTCAGCAACGGAAACAATTTGGGTAAATGCAAGAACAGCAAGTCCTGTGACCAGCCCAATTAATGCTGGAAAAGCACCCAATTTAGGAGCATCTCTCGAGAAAATTTGGATGTCTAATTCGGGTTCAGGTTCTTGATTCGGGTCAAAATCAGCCCAAGTTTTCAACGATGTATTGAAGATGTAGAAAAAGGCAGCCATTGAAAATAGCGCAGGGTAAAAAGCGTCAATGAGAAGTATCGAAGGTTGTTCAAAACCATAGCAGTAATACACCAAAGGGTCACAAGCATCTACACTCTTCTGCTCCGAAGAAAAAGCAACCAGTGATGCGATGAAAAGAACACACAGAAGGGCAAAATTGGATGCAGAGACTGTCCACCATGGTGTTTTTTTGGTGATGGTCATGACCGCTAGGCCAATCATGACTGCCGAGATGACGAGGGTTACCGTGTTGAGGAGTTGGTAAAGTTCCAAACCGTCAAGAAACACCTTGCTCATTTCACCTCCCCACTGAGTCGCTTCCGAGGATTGCAACTCAATATTCAGTTCTGCAGTTGGCATGGTGATGAAATACGTCCAAGCAATGACAATAAGGGCAAGGCCAATCCCCAGCAGGGCTGTTCCGGCACCTAAACGGGGGGAAGGTCCCGGTTCTTCTTCCTCCTCGACATCATCTTCGCCACCTCCATCTTCGTCTGATTCGTATTGGTATGTTGACTCGGTAGTCGACGAACTTGTAACTTCCTCTTCATCAACCCAAATGCGATAACCGTCATCCGTGGATTGCCAGTAATTTCCTTCAACGTCAAGGTACCAATGGTTTCCGTTTTCGTCGTTTTCCAACCATTCCCCTTCAGGCAGATCTTCCCAACGATCAACAAAGCTCCGCTGGCGTCTTCCCACGGAAGGCGGCGGACCTCTACCCGACATGGTCGACTGTGTATATGCCAACTAATAGAATGAGGTCACGATGATAACCAGGGCTGAATTAAGCAACAACGCTGGCATCTTGACCATTATTTGAGCGAACCAACGCTATGTGCAGCGCAATACCTACGGGCATCAACATGACGCCAAAGAAAACCGTTGTTGCTGTGATCCATCGCTCACTGTTGTGTTCCATGCAGCGTTTCCACATCCAATGTGTCACGAAAATATCACCTGCAACCATGTGAGCCCAGGCAGCGGATGCACCGGCTTTGGTACCCATTAGTGCAGCGAGACTGTCAAGAATTCCTGCAGGATTTGTTGAATCCTTTGCGAAGTCAATCAATCCTTGCGGTGAAGCGATGGTAACCGCCCACCAAATGAGGATGGGTCCAAGGAAAAACCACGGCCCTTGCATGAGTTTCTTGGTGAGGTCATGTTCAGGAATGATGAGCATCGCCATCCAAAAAGGGCCAACCCACATGGTCGAGAGAAAAAATGAGTAATCGTAGGTGTCCATGCTTTTACCTACCGGGTTCTGTTTTAGAACCTCGTTTCTATGAGGCACTTCTTGAGATAGACGATGCTTGAATATAGTAGCGATTTTTCGGTGGGTCATGGAAAAAGGGTTTTGGAACGAAGCGACCGAACCATCCGATGGTCCCGATTTCTCTTCTTTGCCCGAAGTCATTGGACGGGGCTTTCTTATCAATTATGGCGAATGCAAAAAGATCAATGTTGAGTTGGTCAACGGCGTTTTGAGCATGAAACCCTCAGCGACCGCTTCAGAACGAACAAGCCAATTGTTCGGTGGAATGTTTTACATTTTAGCCGGCATGCTCGGCGTTCTTTCTTTGTTCGGGTTCATCATGGCAGTGATTGAAGGTAAGTTGATGGAAGACGTTTTCAATGCCGAAGGCAGTTGGTTGACGATGTTTGGTTTCATGGTGATTGTACCGTGGATGATCGTTCTTGCTTCCGGAAGCTTCAACGGATTTCGAACATTGGTGTTTGATGCAGCCGCAGGTAGCGTTTCTTCCATGCCTAAACCCATAGCTGTTGGTAAGGTGAAGACGTTCAAGCACGAGAAGGTACAGGCGATTGTTGTGAGAAACCACGACTTTGAGGAAACACGGTATCATCCCGAGGCGCAGTCGAAATATTCCGATTTTCTTGACCCGGGGGTTTACCTCTTGACCACAGAAGGGTTGTACGCCATCTTTTCGTTGCTTTCTCCGGAAGTTGCAGTTGATGCAACCGGGCCGTTGGCGGAGTACTATGGCGTAGAAGTGTTCATCAATCCTGACAACGAAGTTGAGTACACTCGCAAGCATGAAATGATGTAAATGGGCGAGCAGTTGTCCGTTGCATAAACATCGAAATCACCGTTCTTATAGATGGACTTCATAGCGGGTGTGTTGGGTCCCATGGATGTTATGAAAATATTGATGTTGGTTTTCACCGTTGTATTTGGTGGAATGTACATCAATGTCGGCGTTCAGCACTTCACCAATACGGTTTGGTTCGAGCCAATCGTCCCCGCAATTCTCGGCGACGCAGCCTTTTGGGTCTATGTGACTGGGGTCATTGAAATCGCTTTAGGCGTAGGCCTCATCATCCCTCAAACACGACGCTACGCAGGTTTAGCAAGCGCTGCCTTCCTCGTCGTTGTCTATTGGGCCAACTTCAACATGTGGGTTAACAACATCGCCATTGGGGGCAAGACATACGCCGATTTCTGGCACGTGCTCCGCTTGGTCGCTCAAACAGGCATGATCGCCCTTTCATTGTTGATTGCTGGACAACTTACAGAGGAGCCAAAGACGCTTGACTCGTCATCGCCCTAAGCACTTGAAGTGAGCGTTAATCAGCGGTCTCTTGAACGACCAGAGCCTTGGTTGCCACCACTGCCACGGTTGCCTTGCCCTCGTGAACGACCAGAGCCTTGGTTGCCTCCACCGCCACGGTTGCCTTGCCCTCGTGAACGTCCAGAGCCTTGGTTGCCTCCACCGCCGCGGTTGGGCCTGGAGTTCCGTCCACCACCACCAGAGTTGTTGGGCCTCCTATTTCGGTTTCGGGAATTGTTTGAGCGGCCCCCTGAAGACTTCCCATCCTTGATTTTACCTGGCTTCTGCCCTGGCTTTGGAATCGCTGCAGGATAGTGGTACTGATGCTCTTCGTCACGGGGGACTTCAAATCCAATCAACCGTTCAATACCAACCAAATAACCTGATTCGGACTCGTCACAAAAGCCGTATGCAATTCCAGACTTCCCTGCTCGGGCCGTTCTTCCTATCCTGTGAACATAACTTTCTGGTTCGTTAGGTAAATCGTAATTGAAGACGTGAGAAATGCCATCTACGTCAATCCCTCTGCTTGCAATATCTGTGGCTACCAAAATCAATGTAGTACCGTTTTTGAAATTTGCAAGTGCCTTCGTTCGAGCGCCCTGACTTTTGTTTCCGTGAATTGCGGCAGCGTTAATGCCTGCCTGGTCAAGTTGTTTTACCAAGCGATTCGCACCGTGCTTGGTTCGTGTAAAGACAATACCTCGGGACACATCTTCTTCCTTGATGATGTCAACAATGAGTCGGCGCTTGTCCGCTTTTCGTACAAACATAATCTTCTGAGCGATTCGCTCAACGGTGATTTCTTCTGGACTGACATCCACCATCACAGCCTTGTTGAGAAAAGAGGAGGCGAGATCTGCAATCGATTTTGGCATGGTTGCACTGAACAACAGGTTTTGTCGTCGCTTTGGAAGCAAATTGAGTACCTTGCGGATGTCACGAATGAAGCCCATGTCCAGCATTTGGTCAGCCTCATCGAGAACAAAGAACTCAACCCGTCCAAGATCAATAAATCCTTGACCGATCAAGTCGAGCAAACGTCCTGGTGTGGCGACCAGAATATCCAGCCCTTTCTGCAGGGCGCGCACCTGAGGGTTTTGTTTCACACCTCCAAAGATGACCTTGTGCCGGATGTCCAAATGCTCACTGTATGCTGAAAAACGCTCGTCAATTTGAGCTGCAAGTTCTCGGGTTGGAGACAGGACAAGTGCGCGAATATGACGCTTACCTTGCGGCCTGCCACGGCTCACGATCTGGAGCACAGGGAGCGCAAACGCTGCTGTTTTCCCTGTTCCGGTTTGGGCAACTCCAAGGACGTCTTTTCCGTCCAGCAAGGGAGGTATTGCCTGCGCTTGAACCGGAGTTGGCGTGGTGTAGCCTTCGTCTTCTACAGCGCGTAAAAGTGCTTTTGAAAGTCCGAGCGATTCGAAAGTGTCCATTCTATTATTCTCCAATTGGGTCTTGATGCAGAGGATGTACCTGTGAACCAGAACAGCGTTCGGTCCTTCCTCTTACCTAAAACAAGAGGGGGTCGTATTGCTCCAGTCAGTCGTATTGTGGCTTGTTTTATCCGAAGCGGAAGAGGCTCCTAGCACAACTTTGGATGTCAATTCGGAACGGTTGATTCTTCCTTGCTTTATATGCTGTGGTGAATGTAATTTAACATGAACCTCGCGACGTCATTTGGACCTCTTCATGTACCTCATAACGTTTCAAGTGAGCGAGTTAACGCGGTACAACGGGCATTGCAGTGGTGTGATGCAATAACGGAGGGAACTTCTCTTTGGCAGCGAAATACAGTTGAAAAGCACGTTGTTGTGGAGCGTTTCGTGAACGGTGCAAGGGTCACATTATCTCCAATTCTTGCTGCAAGACAGGATTTCGGAGATGATAAAACTGGTTTTTCTCGCCACCATCTCCCTGTTACGGTTAACGACCGCCCCATATGCGTGGTTCCTAAACGAGGAATCTTAGAACGCAACAAATCATTGCTTCTTCACACCGATTTGGTCGCTTCGCTCTTGCTGTTGTTAGGGAGTGAAGACCCCCCTCTTGAAGAACTTCCTAAAACTCTTGGAAAAGTTCTCTATCCCAAAGCGTTCCCTGGAGGGCGGTTTGATATCTTCTTCAGTCCAGAACGACAACGTTTACATGAGCGATTTCACGATGAGGTGGGTAATGAAGAAGAAGCCATGGCATTTTTTGGAGCATTGGATGAACGGTCTTGGGTCCATTGTCTTCCTTTGTTGGACCCACATACCTATCCTGAGTGTGCCCGTTTCCATGCTGAACGCATCGTGAGCCGAGGGATTGAGCGGAGGAATGGAATCAATATTGTTTGGGCGTTGGACATCATTCATACACTTGACCCGGAGCACTACAACGAACGTCTTCCAATCTTTATGAGTCACCCGGCAGAAGATGTTGCTCAGTATGCGATTGAGAATTATCAAGCCGTTGATAGCGAAGATGCTTGGGGCGCCTTCTCACCGCTTCTTGGTCACCCTTACAATGAATCGTTTTGGGACATCATCATCCGACTTCTGGAGTTTCCAGACTTGCAAGAATCCTTACTTGACCGTTGTGAACTGCTCTTGAAAGAATCCGAAGACCATGAATTCAGGACAAAAATACTCTCATTTATGTCCAATTATCGCAACATGGACGACTCGATTCGCCTCATGATTGGAGAACTTCAGCCCCATGAATTACCAACCTTCGTGTTTGAAATCAAAACCTATGGGGCTTGGTTTGAAGAAATTGCTTTCGAATGGATTGAAAGTGGTCGAAGCCGGTTGAATCGGAGCATTGTGGAGGCTTCGATGGCAAACACTTCGTTTGACCGCTTCCCCCTCTGGGAGAAACTTATGCACAGTTCATCAGGGGCGGTAAGGACGAGCTTGATGCCCCATCTTGCACATGTAGGAACCGACCAAGCGTTTCGCCTTATTGAGAGCCAAACCAATCATGAATTACGTTTCGTATCCAGAAGGGCTTACGTCTGGGTCGCATCGTTCAAACGTCATCCCCGAACAGGGGATGTACTCCTCCAAGGAATGGAGTCTCAGTACAAGGGCGTACGCCTTGAATGTCAACGCCTGCTTCAACTTCGTCGGGACGAAGGATTGGACCCTTGAGTGTTCAACTCAGACGGTAGATGCATTTCCAAAGGAATAGGTCATCATGCCTGCTTGTTGGTAGAGGTGGGGCATTTGTCCTGTCTTTGCGAAGTGGTAGAGGGCAACAACAGCAACTTGCTCAGCGGCATTGACGCTTGCAAGCAGGATTGCAATCCCAACAGCACCGAAAATTAGGCCTATTGGGCCGAGTGCAACCGTTAGAGCGAGTGTGATGATGACGATAGGTATTCCAATCAAGAGTGCGATCAAGCCAATACCAAGTCCAGAGGTGATTTGCTCCCCCCATGTCTTGAAGAACATGTCCTTGCTCAATTTGAGGCTCTCTCCAACACTCTTGCCTTCGATGATGAGGTGTGGTAGCATGAAGAAGGACATGACAAACCATGCGAGTCCACCGATAAGGTGCACAATGAACGCCAAGGCTTGCATGGCGTTGTTCTCACTACCACGAGCGGCACCCTCAAGCATCTTGAGAAGAAGCCCAACGGTTCCAGCAATAAGTCCCCACAAGATGATGATGGGGAGGCGACTTAATGCAGCCTTGAATCCGTCGGAAAACGACGGGTCTCCACCAGAAAGACGGATGTTGGCGTTGGCTACAATGGCGCAATTCCAAAACACCACGAAGATGCTTACCAGCATGTAACCTGCGAACGTCAGTCCGAGGTAAGCAGGGGTGAAGGCTCCAGTTGAGTCTACAGCCCAAGACATTTCCATCAACGATGGTATGGCTATGGCAACAAATGTTGCCATGCTCATCACACCGGAAATAATCATGTATACCATGAGTTCGGGATCTTTCCGAACGACACTCATACTTAGTTTACTCATTTGCCAGCCGCGTCCAATGGTTGCGAAGAATCCCATGTTCTGCCTAAACGCCTTTGCTTTAATTCAGTTTCTCCGGTCAAGACGCTGATGAAGCGCTTCAACCGCTAAAACACTGACTGCAACTTGAAGATTGTAAGAAGGGACAAACCCGTCCATAGGAAGTTTGACCACAGCATCACTTGCGTCCAACACCGCTTGACTTACACCATGACGTTCTGCACCCACGACCAACATTACGTTTCCAGTCAAATCTTCGTCCCATGGTCCGTGGGTGCCGATGTCTTCTGCAGCAACGATTCGAAAACCGTTCTCCTTTGCACTGGCGAGCAGTTCTTCGGTCGTGGTGTAAATGACGGGAATAAATCGGTCGGCTCGCATGCTTGCTCTACGAATCGTACGTCGTTCCTCATGCGTCTTGACAACGTTGAGAAGCACAGCATCGGCTCCTGAAA
>Ga0208973_1001658_pt1 | contig 9541 bp, 6 predicted proteins | sample AOAMet_66_BLW_10_2_FD_188233 | JGI IMG/M metagenome (GOLD analysis project Ga0208973, IMG submission 188233) | Ammonia-oxidizing marine microbial communities from Monterey Bay, California, USA - CAN11_66_BLW_10 (SPAdes) | ecosystem: Environmental > Aquatic > Marine > Intertidal zone | place...
GAGCAACTCCCGATTCTACTAATTGATTCCTGTAAAGTATATCTGATTCTATTACAGCTTCACCATTTTCTTCTATAAGTTGGCCAACGTTAGTAGAATGTAAATCTAAATCTCCATCGTGGTCGTAATCGGCCCACGCGCTTGATGAGGAATGGCCAATATTGCCCAATCCTACTTCTGTGGTAACGTCAGTGAACTTACAATGACCATCATTAGAAAGTAATTTATTTGGGAAAAAAGTATTGATATCTAGGCTGTGAAAACCATTATTGGAAAGATAAATATCTAGATCGCCATCATTGTCATAATCGGCCCATGACGCACCTAAATAAGTTGAGTTTCTAAATAATAAGCCCGAATCAAGAGTAATGTCTTCGAAGCTACCAGAACCTTGATTCAAGAACAGGAATGTCTGTCCCACTGATTGTTTAATTCCTGTTTCCCAGCCTTCTTGGTCATAAGATGAACCGACCCAAATATCTTCTAAGCCGTCTCCATTACAGTCTCCTACTGCAGTGGTAGGCCCGTATGAAGACCAGAAATGAATTGGTATTGTGCCGTTGTCGAGTTCTTGGAAGTTGACCAACTCCGATTTCTTAATCAAACTATTAACTTGTGGTGGCTGATATTCAACATTACTATCCCCCATGATTCGATTCAGATAAGGCTCGCTTAGTTCTGATGCAAAACAATCCATTTTACTAGTATCCGGTTGTGAATACATAGAATCACATTGCATCTTGTTGATGTTCGTGTTTCGTAAAATAATAGACGATAATGTGGATTCCTTGATGGCTTGTATATGGGGAATTAATTCCAAGTCATTCTCAAAATAGAATATGTCGCCATCTCGTAATCTAATAAATTGATCCTCGATTATAGCGTGCATAGTCTCCCCCAATGAAGAGTTTTCAATGTGGTTTTCAGAGTACAACCCCATGATAGGGTCGACCTGCTCCACATCTGGATAGGCTAGTTCCATTTTTTCTATTGTTTCCAAGTCATTTGAGATATCAGACCAATTTTCGATACCCTGTAAATTAAAATGTTGTCTCAATTGATTATAATTTGGTAAGCCATGATCTCTACCCCTCTGAATATCTATTGCACACATATCCAAACCTCCAAGACCGGGTTCGCCAAACATTGAGTTTCGCAAACTGCTGACATAATAGATATCATTAGCTGCTTGATTTGATACTGCTGCGCCCCTTAAAACTGGTTCAATACCACCATCGCTTATCATATTTGAAGGAAGCCAAAAACCGTCCGAAAGAAGGATAGAATCGTATTCTTTTATGTCATAATCAGTTCCAAACCTTAACGATATGTCATTTATCTGGGAATGGCCCATCCTAAACGCCAATGTCGAAAATTCATTACTAATTCTCGGATCAATTGTTTCATTGAATCCTAAATATTCAGGAAGATTTACCCCAAGTGATGGTAAGAATTCAAAATAGGTAATATATTGCATTTGAGCAGTATTTATTTTTCTGGCAATTTGATATATTTGCTTATCTGTATAATCCGGATTCTCCATGTGTACTTCAGATGCGATTCTATTATGCTCACGCAAAAATAGTACATGCATTGCAGTCAATGCCGAATGTTCGTTGGCTCTTGAATCACCTGCTACGAAACGTTCTGAAGCAGAGAACCCTACGAAACTGATACTTGGAGATTCTTCACCATCAGCAGCCTTTGGTAAAAACTCTCCAATTTCTGTATTGGTTACCTTCATTTTTCCTAAGGAGCCCTCTTTCAACCATTGGCTATCAAAATCAGAAGACCCGTAGACTTGTGACCCATCTAACCACCCTGTTATCGAATTTTGGAACTCACGAGGTGAAGTGTCGTCACCTGTAGACGAATTATACATAGAACGGACCATCGGGATTTGTAGAGACCCGACCGAATAGGGATCCATCCATTTATCCATGTTTGGAATTGGAATGTTCAGTGTTTCGGGGGTGCCGTCAACCCTACCATTCTGCGTAAGAGTAAAGTCGATATCATGAGAAATGAATTGGCCCCAAATCCAATTGTAATCTGAAAGTCCATGTTCGTCGGGAATGGTTTGGTTGCCATCCTCACATGCAATATTACTTATCTCTCTAGCGCTAATGGAATCAGTTCTTGTAGCCCAATTATCCTCATAAACTCCTTCGCTAGGAAGTATTCTGATTAAATCTGTACCCTTGGAGTTGTAATGTGATATCAACGGGTGATTTTGCTCACCTTCTATTGAATAATAAGACTCCATTGGGACATATAATTTTTCCACAGCAGTTTCAGCTTCACTAAAACTAGTCGAGGATAATAGTATATTTGAAAATAATAAGAAAATCGTTGTGAGAGTGAATGAAAAAGTTCGCTTATTATTCATATTATCACACTTCAGAAATAAATTTCTCTCCGTGTGTCTCTAATCTAGTCAAGCATTTCATCTCATCAGAAGTCTTAATCCAAGTATCTTCTACGCCGATGCTGCCTTCGAAATACACTACTTTTGGCTCAATTGCCATTGTTCCACCTATCGGGAGTGAACGGTTAAACCCTTTTGCAACTACGGGTGATTCATCTAGTTGTAATCCGACAGAATGACCTAAAAATCTGCTTTGGTCTGGTTTCATACCCATTAAATTATCCTCGTATCCCAATTGGCAAGCAGCCTGTGAACCTTTTTCCCAAGCCATTGAACAATCTTCCCCGTTTGCTAAAGAAGATACTACTACATCGCTGACCTCTAGCATATGTTCGAGTCTGTCATGCCACTCTTGTGATAGTTTACCGACACTGAACATTCGAGTTTTATCAACTACATACCCTCGGTGAACATGTACTAAATCAACGAGGATTGGTTCGTTCGATTTTATTTTATTAAATCCAGAACCCATTCCGGCCAATGGATGAGCGCCTGTACCACCTACAGCAGAATCAAAAAATGATGGAATCCCGCCTGCTCGCCCAGATACAATCACACCTCTATCACACTGCAAGGGATATCTACGCATCTGAATATTCCCTCCAAAGCCTGCTCTGCGACTAACTTCTTCGGCCGCCGCAACAAGGTCAAGTTCACTAATTCCTTCGGCTAAATTTTGTTCAACGGCGTCGAACATTTTTCCTTGAATTACTGCACTTATCTCCATTTGCTCAACTTCCCAATTAGATTTTACTTCACGGATGCTGTGAATTATTCCAGTAGCATCTTCGCAAACTCCAAGCGACGAAAGAGTATCGATGAATCGTTGAATAAAACTGGCCGGTATCTCGCCATACTGTAATGCAGGTGCCTTGGTTACACCGCGACTGCGTAATACTTCCACGAGGTTCTTCATTCTTGGAAATTCTTGTATCTCAAAGGGAGCGTCTCCTTCTCCTGCCTCGAAAATTGCTCTTGATATCGAACGCCTAACAAATAACACTGGTCCATCGCCACCAGCTTCAATACTTGCTTTCGTGCCTTTGGCTGGCACGAATAAGGTTGCATTCTGTCGCCCCCCAGCAAAATAGTACAAATCAACTGGGTGCTGGACAAAAACTCCTGACAAAGAATTCTGTTGTAAAGCAAAAGACAGTGCCTCCAAACGAGCCTCTAATTCTGAAACTGGTACTCTCCAATCTTCGCTATTTGGACCTTGAATCCCACTCTCGACCCAAGACGCCATGATTAGTGCAATGGCCTCACCTTCAAAACTACTACTAAACTAATCATACCATAACATAGTTTACATTAAGTTAAAACTGAAGGCATGTAGCGTAGAATATGGCCTCTTCAGCAAAGACTGGTAGTATTATCGGCGTTATTCTAATATTCTTTGGAATTATAGCTATGGTGCTAGGTGCAAACTCTGAAGAAGTTGCAGAACCATACCAGTATTATAATTTGGTAGAATATGAAAAGTCAGGAGAATTCACTACGAATTATAATTCTTCATTCAATCTTGAGGTCATAGTAGATTTTTACGAAGATTGTCAAAGTATCGAATTAGAAATTAAGGACAGTAGTAATGTTGTCGTTTATGATGAAAACATGTATTGTTCTCAATATGAGTATGGAGAGAGTACTACATTCAATCACGTGGCCAATGAAACTTATAGCTTTCAGAGTAGCGAATTTATCGATATCTGGATTGATAATGATAGTGGATTCTACGAAGAAAGTTTATTCTCCTCTTTGGGGGCCTTATCCTGTTGTTTTGGTATAATTTTGGCATCCTTTTCCGGGATAATGACCACAGCCAGAGGCAATAGTCAGGTTATCGGAATGATGCCTGTTCAAATGGGAACTAGTATCCCTATTATCACCAATGCACAAAATCAAGGAAATGACCAAATGACACAAACATATCTAACCCAACCAACTATTGTGCAAAAGTCTATTCCACAGCCAGTTACAATTGTCAATAATGAAGTTAGGCAACAAGAAGAAGTGCAAGAATTCAAACCCACTCAAGAAAAGAAATCGAACTTTTGGGATAATGTTGATTAAACAATTTCTATCGAGCAAATCAAAAACTGTCAACCTTTGGCCTGACCAATGACAAGAGTGTTGTCTTTGGACAATGTGAATGTAGAAGGCAAGACTGTGCTTGTTCGCGTCGACATTAATAGTCCTCTTGACCCGTCGACAAAGGAATTTTTGGATGACACTCGAATTCGCGCAATTATACCTACTTTGAATCGTTTATCTAAATCTAAAACCGTTCTTCTTGCACATCAATCAAGGCCTGGGAAAGATGATTTTACCTCTACCCTAGGTCACTCAAGAGAACTAGGTCGTGTACTTGGAAGAAATGTCAAATGGGTTGAAGACATCCATGGCCAAAAGGCAATGGAGGCAATAGAATCTCTAGAAGATGGAGATATACTAATCCTAGATAACGTTCGAAAAGATCAAGAAGAGGTATCCTTCAAAGGAGACTTCCATAATATGAGTGAGACTAAGTTTGTTCAAAGACTTGCAAGTGTCGCTGATTTATTTGTTAACGATGCATTTGCATGCGCTCATAGAAGTAGCCCTTCAATTGTAGGATTTTGCAATGACCTTCCCTGTGTAGCAGGGGAATTGATGAGGTATGAAATCGAGAAATTGAACCTTGCACTCAACAAACCTGAGCGCCCTTGTATCGCGGTGGTTGGAGGAATCAAAGTCGCTGATTCTATTTCAGTCGCCGATAACATGCTAAGAAAAGGAATTGCTGACCAGATATGGGCAACTGGGGGTGTTGCCAACTTACTTATTGAGTTATCAGGTAATGATATTGGTGACATCAATCATAGTTTCTTGGTCAAAGAACTTGGTAAAGAATACCATTCGACTGTAGAGACTGCTAAAGCACTGTTAAACGATTTTGGTGAACTAATAAATCTTCCAACGGACTTGGCTGCTAATGTTGAGGATAATCGTGTAGATATCTCTGTTAGCCAATTACCGATTGATGCACCATTATTCGATATGGGAATTAATTCGATTATGGCTCTATCATTCGCCATAAAGAATGCTGGTACAATTATTCTAAACGGCCCTGCTGGAGTATTTGAAGTCGAGGATTTTGCTCTTGGCACTATCGAAATGCTAAACGCGTGCGCTGAATCTGATGGTTATGTAGTAGTTGGGGGCGGACACACTGCTACTCTGATAATGAATCGTGGTTTATCAGATCGAATGGGTCACCTATCCACGGGTGGCGGCGCTTGTTTGGATTATATGGCTGGAAAGGTACTCCCTGGTATTGCTAGTTTGGAAATTAGTGCTGATAAATTCTTCATGGATGTACAAAAAGCAAGTGATAAAACGAATTAACAATACTTTTCTGTCCGAGTATTATTGAAGGTTAAGTTCTACCCAAAACCATGGCAGACGAAGCGTGTGTACGCTACAACAATGCTGTGCTCTATGAAAATGGAGTCAAACATGTTGGGGATATTCTGCTACATAATGACGGAAATTGGTCGATTTCAAACGGTAATGAAGATGTAAAGAATGAAATCGATGCATCTAATCGGTTGATCACTCGTTCTCTGCAAAACTGGCATACACACCTTGCTATGCAACTAAATGCCAGAGACTTTAGCGATGGTTTCACATTAGACCGCTGGTTAAATGAAGCGATATTCCCTACTGAATCAAGATTGAATCCTGAATATGTTCGAGTTGGTGCTTATGCAGCTGCAGCCGAGATGATTCGAACTGGGTCTAGTTTCGCTGCAGACATGTACTTCTATCCTAGGGTTACTGGAGATGTGTTGCAGTCTGCTGGACTACGTGGTCTGATTGGGGGTCCAGTAAGCGACCTGGCTTTGCCTTCCCATCCTGATGCAAAATCTGCACTTGATGAATTAGATGGTGTTTTAAAATCGCAAAAGCCAGATGATAAAATTCAATACGCTATTGCCACACATTCAGTCTACTTGTGTAAAGAAGACACCTTGCGAATGGCTTCAGAACTGGCTGAGAAACGCAATGCACGTTTGCATATACATGTCAGTGAAACAAGAAAAGAAATCGCTGAGTGTCATGAGAAAACTGGTAAATATCCTATTGAGTACCTAGATAGTATTGATTTTTTCAAGCCAGGCACCATTTGTGCTCACGCTAGTTGGGTTAAGAAAAATGAGATTCGAATTTTAAAACAACACGAAGCGACTGCGGTACATTGTCCCTCTTCCAATATGAAAATAGCATGTGGAGGAACTCTATCTCTCCCTGCATACAAAGACTCGGGGGTTGATGTTCGCCTAGGAACAGACGGTGCTGCTTCTTCAGGAAATGGACTGGACATGTTGGCAGAAGCACGTCTTGCATCACTGGTACAGAGACATGACCATTGGGATGCAACTCTACTGCCAGCATCAGAGGTTTTCGATATGGCGACTAAAGGCAGTAAGGACTGGGCAGTTTGGGACCTTGATGATATTCGTATGAGGCCTATTGGTCGTTCAGGAAATAGACACCTTGCAAACTTGGTTTTCAATGGTGCTAATTGTCTTGATTTGTGGGTTGATGGAGAATCATTACGTTTGAATGGAAAGACAACAAGTGTCGATGAGAAACTTGCAATCGAACAACTAGACGATGCAGTGAATACATATTACGATGGTATTGAATGATTAATCATATCTAGTTAGAGTAATACCACAGCCACCCAGTAACAACACTAGAAAATATCCTGTTACCGATAGGTTCAATTCGACTGAGTAGGAGACATTCAGCTCAAAGTCTTCAGGTATACTGTCTCCCAATGTACCAATTCCTACATAATAATCTCCATTTTCTACTGTCCATTCTAAGCCTGTTGAATTATCCAAACCAACCGCTTCGTATTGGTCATCTTCTGCTTTGCAGGTAGTACCATCTGGAGAAATTAATTCAATGTGAGCTATGTTGTCACATTGGCTCTTTTTGTCATCATCAGCAACAACCAGATAGATGTCGCTTCTATCCCAAGTAATAGTTGTCTTCGCAGAAAGTAATAATGCAACCGGATTATCCTGAAGTGGTTCATCGGCAAAATATACCTTTCTAGGAGTATTTGGCGTAGGTATATCATTGACTTCATCATCAAAAGAGATTCCAATTGCCCCTACAAGTAGAATTACAACCGCTATAGTCGTGAGCGAGTATCCAAATTTTGTGTTTATAGATGACAAAATAATCCCTCAAAGTTGGAAGAACGCAAGGGCTAGAATTACGTAACTTGCTATCAGCATTACACCTTCTAGCCAATTACTTTTACCATCAGCCAAAATAGAGTTCGCTACAAGAACTGAAATAAAAGTCGCTGCGGTTTCAAGTAATCCAAATTCTAAAGTTAATGGCACTCCTAGAGTCCAAGCAAGTAAGACCATCAAGGGTGCTGCAAACAAAGCAATTTGCACACTGCTACCGATCGCTATTGCCAGAGAAAGGTCCATCTTATCTTTTCCAGCAACAATTACTGCTGTGAAATGCTCTGCTGCATTTCCAAAGAATGGTAATAAAATGACGCCTATGAATAGTTCTGGCATATTCCATTCATCAACTGCCGTCTCTAAAGAATGAACTAGAATATGTGCCATCCAAGCCACTAAACATGTCGCGATTAACAGCAATGCCCATGCATCTCTGTTACTCATTACCGGGTTTTCATGAGTGCCATGTCCTGCTTCTGTTGCGAAAACATCAGCATGTGTCTTCAATTGGAATAACAATGCTAGACCATAGATTGCAAGTAGCACAATTGCAGTGTAGCGAGATAATACTTCCACATCGATATCTGTACCACCGGAGTGGTGTACAGCGCTAGGAATTATGAAGGCGACAATGGCCAATAATAGTAGAGACCCATTCATTTGAATTGCGTCATTGTTAAAAGTTTGAATTTTGTGATTTATTCCCCCCCAGAATATAGCCAATCCCATCACCAATAGTAGATTACCCAGTATCGAGCCGATTAGAGATGCTTGTGTCACTGTTACCATTGTATCCAATATCTCGGGGTCCCTTGAGGCAGCATAGATTGCCAAACCTGCAATAATTAATTCTACAGCATTACCAAATGTTGCATTTAATAATCCACCAATGGCTTCACCTGTTCTTAAGGCGATTTCTTCTGTCCCTTTACCCATCAAAAAAGCTAGGGGCATTATTGCTATCATTGAAAAGGCAAATGCCATTGTTTGGTTGTGAGACCAACTGGCCCAAATAGCAATAGGGAGAGCCAAAAGTAGCCAATTTAATTTATTCTTAAATGGGTTGAATGAGTCCAATAAGTTCTCCATTGTATGTTCGATTTGCTCAATTGCTTCTTCAACGATGTCTTCAGTAACTGATTGCGACATAACCCGAGGCAAGAGATGTTACTCTTTGAGTTAATCTATTGATATTAAATCAATCATTGGATTTCTTACGGCGTCCAACTTGGCGTCTCTTCGGAGCGTTCTTCGGAGCAGTACGCCTACCGACTTGTCGCTTCTTCGGCTTTATTTCCTCTTCCTCATCATCCTCATCAAGTCCAAAGAATGGATCATCATCATCGTCATCTTCTTCTTCGACTACCGGTGCTTTTCTTCTACGGGTTTTGCGGGTAAGAACATTGACTGCGAACGGGTCATCATCCACTTCTTCCACTTCTTCTATTTCCTTTGGCTCATCTTCAATAGAAGGTAGTTCTTTCTCAGTTGGTTTAGTTTGGGTGATAGAATCCATGTCAACATCTTGAGATGTTCCGATAAATTCTGACATCCAATCATCTTCATCTTCGTCATCTCCAGAAGATTTCTTCGGAGTCTTCATACTTGTCCTGATAACAAGTAGCATGGTAACTAACGAGAAGAAAACAATTCCTGATAGAACCCAGACCATTACGTATGGTGGGTCACTAAATGAAGGGTTAACAATAACTGGCTCGGGGTCTGGTTTCAGAGATTCCTCATAATTACAAACTGTTGTTCCAACTAGAGTGTTTCGGCAATTATCAACAACAAATACTACTTGGGAAAATACCTCATTGCCTGCGGAGTCTACAGCCCTAAAGACTACAGCGTGCTGGCC
>Ga0208973_1001668_pt1 | contig 9515 bp, 8 predicted proteins | sample AOAMet_66_BLW_10_2_FD_188233 | JGI IMG/M metagenome (GOLD analysis project Ga0208973, IMG submission 188233) | Ammonia-oxidizing marine microbial communities from Monterey Bay, California, USA - CAN11_66_BLW_10 (SPAdes) | ecosystem: Environmental > Aquatic > Marine > Intertidal zone | place...
CTGTTAGTGATGTAGGACTATCGAATTCAGTAATATCGTTTCCGGTGGATGCTGGAGCTAATCAAACTATTTCACCGGGTAGCTCGGCTACCCTTAACGGTTCAACGACCGCTGGCTCGATTGTATGGTCTCCGTCTCAATCACTAAGTGATCCGAGCAGTTTGAATCCATCGGCTACACCATCGGTGACAACAACATATACGCTTTCTGCGACGCAACTCGGATGTACCATCAATGATCAGGTTACAATATCTTTAGAATCAGAAATCTTCATTCCGACAACATTCTCTCCGAATGATGATAATATCAATGAAACGTGGATAATTGAAGGAATGGAAGATTATCCAAATGCCTCCGTTAAGGTTTTTTCTCGTTGGGGACAAGAGGTATTTGAATCAACGGGCTACTCTGACCAAAAGGCTTGGAAGGGAGATTCCAAACGCGGTCAACTTTTAGCCTCAGGAGTCTATTATTACATAATAGATCTTAAAGGTGAGGATGAAGAGGTTTTGAAGGGAAGTGTAACTATAATTAGATAATGAGAGGATTATTATTGCTGGTTAGTGGTTTATGCATTTCGACTTGTTTTGGTCAACAGTTACCTCAGTATACTCAATGGTCTTGGCACCAATTTGCCTCTAATCCAGCACATGCTGGGATTAAGCAATGTATCGACATTCATACGCTTTATAGGCTCCAATGGGTTGGCTTCGAAGGAGCTCCTAAAAGTGGCTTCGCAACAGTTGCAATTCCTTTAAGCGCCCAGAGGCGACGCTATCTAAGTGCTAGACATGGTATGGGGTTTAGGTTCGAGACGGACGAAATAGGTCATTTCAGTACCCAACGATTTAATGTAGCATACGCCGGACATTTCAATTTTAATAAAACGGATAGACTCTCCCTTGGAATCTATGCCGGGTTTGTACAAATGGGTTATGATCCAGATGGAGTATTAACAACTGCACCCGATCCAAGTGTGCAAGATCAGGGATCTATTTTCGCCCCAGATGCTAGTTTCGGAGCCTGGTACAACACAGAGAACTACTACGTCGGGTTAACACTTCAGAACCTTATCCCATCAAGGTGGTCATCCATTGGAGCAGATGCTCGTTATCGTTTTCATTCCATACTCAATGCGGGTTATCGACTGAAAGTTAATGATCGGGTGACTTTACTTCCAGGGGTTCAACTTAAAATCCCGCCAAAAGGTCCATCCGCTGTTGATATTGTATTGCAAACGGATTTTAATAATACGATCGGGATTGGAGCAGGATATCGTACAGGTGATGCCTTGCTATTGTTTTTCCAACTAAAATTGAAAGAACGGTTTTCAATTGGCTACAGTTTTGATTATACACTTACCCCGATTCAATTAGGTGCAAAAAACACACATGAAGTTTCACTTCGATTTACATCCTGTAAGAAACGAAATGTAAGCGCAGGCAGTTGCCCTCTCTTTGAATAGAACAATCAAGTCGTACCTTTGAACTAAGCTGTACACCTTCTAATGTTTGTAACCAAATTCGATTACCGTCATATGATTGGTCTTTTTCATCAACTTTGAGTAAAATTGAAGAGGATGAAGTATGTTGTTTTAGCCGTGTTAAGCGTAATGTTCTTAGGTTCATGTGTGCCTGCGAAGAAGTACAATGATCTATTAGAAAAGGAGCAAAAATGTAGCGAAGAGCTGCATAAGTTTAAAACAGACGCTCTGAACTATGAAGGAAGTGCTGCTGAACTCCAGACCAAATTTGAGCTGTTATCCTCGGAGGTTACGACATTAAAAACTGATACATCTGCCCTTGGTCAAAAGCACAGAACACTTCTTGCGAGGTATGATCGTTTAGTTGTGATTAATGAAGCTCTAGAAATGAACTACAATAAACTACAATTAACTGGGGCCAATGAAACAGCTACGTTGACTTCAGATTTAGATAAGAAAATGCTGGAGTTACAGCGCAAAGAAAGCGAACTCTACGCACTTGAACGTCAATTGCAAGAAAAGGAAGAGAAGTTAAAAGAGCGTGAGCAAAGAGTCTTGGAATTAGAAGCTTTAATAAAGAGCAAAGACGAAGCAGTTGCAAAATTAAAGTCTCGTGTAAGTGATGCATTGAAAAGTTTCAATAACAAAGGACTTACTGTCGAGGAGCGAAATGGAAAAATCTACGTTAGCTTGGAAGCAAAATTACTTTTTGGATCTGGTTCAACTGCTATTGAGGCAGGCGGCAAGGACGCACTTATCGAACTAGCTAAAGTTCTAGAAACAGAGAAGGAGTTAGAAATAGTTGTTGAAGGTCACACGGATACGGATAAAATATCGAAGACGACACATCCAAAATCAAACTGGGAATTATCTGTTCTTCGGGCAACGTCTGTTATAGATATTATGCTTGAAAATTCTAATTTGAATCCCAAGCAACTTATGGCAGCAGGACGATCTGAATTTCATCCTGTAGATGCAGCAGATAAAGCCAAGAACCGGAGGATAGAGATTATTATTTCCCCAGACCTAGATGAGTTATATGAACTAATCTCCGAGTAGTAAATTTAAGGGTTGTAAGGAAGAGTTACTTCAACATAGACCTTACTTTTTTCACGCTTTTTCTTGGTTGAAACGTCGAAATCTAAGGCGTAAATCGTTGTGCTAAAAACGAGTGTTGAATCTGTGTTTTTTAGATCAAAGGTGACTTCCTTTTGGATACCTTTAATGGTAAGTATTCCTTTCGATTTGTACTTATTTCCTTCCTGACAAATATCTGAACTTTGAAAAGTCATCTTAGGATACTTTTCGACATTGAAGAAATCATCTGATTTTAGATGTTTGTCTCGCATTTTGTTCTTTGTGGTCAAAGTTGTGACATCTACTGACCCTAAAACTTGAGCAGCGGATAAATTAGAAGGATCGATCGTGAGGTTTGCCTTGACTCCAGTTAAAGTTCCTTTTGTTTTTTCACTGATAAAATGAAAGGCGACAGTGGCATTCTTAGTGTCCAGGGAGATAGTTTGAGAGATAGCTACTGACTGAAGCGTAAACATTAAGAAGAGGGAGATGTAAATATTTTTCATGAGTAAGTTTCTAAGAATACAACGACATTAAAAAGAGTTTCTTGTGCTCGTGGCACGAAGTCTTCGTTGTTGTGTATTTTTGTTATTAAACAAGAAACATCTATTGAGTCGTCTAGAAGATATAAAAGCAAAAATAAAGGTTCTTCCTAATAAACCAGGAGTCTATCAATATTTTGATTCAACGGATAAAATCATTTATGTCGGAAAGGCGAAGGATTTAAAAAAACGCGTATCCTCTTATTTTAATAAGAACCTTGACTCAGGAAAGACTAGGATATTGGTCAAGCAAATCGTTGAGATAAAGTACATCGTTGTGGACACTGAGTTTGATGCTCTTCTTTTAGAAAACAACTTAATCAAGAAATACCAACCCAAGTACAATATTCAGCTTAAGGACGATAAAACCTACCCCTGGATTTGTATAAAAAAAGAGCCATTCCCTAGGGTTTTTAGTACACGCAGAATGGTACGTGATGGATCAAAGTATTATGGGCCATACCCCAATGTAAAGGTGATCAACACACTTGTTTCGTTGGTTCGCGATGTATATCCATTACGCACGTGCACTCTAGATTTATCAGCGAATAAAATTGCTGAGGGAAAGCATAAAGTATGTCTAGAATACCATCTCGGAAATTGCAAGGCCCCATGCATTGGTGAAGACTCAGTTGATTCGTATGGTGAGTATATTTCAAATATTGAACATATTCTGAAGGGAAATTTGGGGGCAGTTATCCGGTCGTTAAAGTCAATAATGCAAGAATACGCGGAGGACTTGAAGTTTGAAGATGCTCAGAATGTGAAGGCAAAAATCGAGACCATTGAAAAATATCGCGCGAAGTCAACAGTTGTGTCACCGACAATTCATCAAGTTGACGTTGTCACTGTTGTTCATGATGAGAAGCGAGCGTACGTGAATTACTTGGTGATTAATAATGGAGCTGTAATTCATGGTTATACCGCTGAGGTAAAAAAGAAATTGAATGAATCAAGTTCGAGTATTGTGAGTTTCGTTCTTCCTGAATTACGTGAAAGATTCCAGAGTTTATCGAAAGAAATCCTTGTGGAGGAAGCAATGGATTTTGAAGTGGAAGGAGCTTCTTTTTTCACTCCACAGCGAGGAGACAAGAGAGCACTTCTTGATTTGTCCGCTAGAAATGCAAAGTTTTACCGCTTGGAAAGAGTCAAACAGGAAAAACTTGTGCATCCAGAGAGACACTCGGATCGAATTATGGAACAAATTCGAGTTGATTTCAGACTACAGGAAAAACCAGAACACATCGAGTGTTTTGACAACTCAAACATACAGGGAGAACATGCTGTTTCAGCATGTGTCGTTTTTAGAAGTGCAAAACCAAGCAAGCGGGATTATCGAAATTTTAATATTAAAACTGTCGTTGGGCCAGATGATTTTGCCTCCATGGAAGAAGCAGTTTACAGAAGATATAAACGGATGCTAGACGAGAATCAACCATTACCACAGTTAATTGTGATCGATGGAGGAAAGGGGCAATTAAGTGCCTCTCTAAAAGCACTGGACGATCTTGGTATTCGTGGTCAAGTTGCTATTGTTGGTATTGCTAAAAAGTTAGAGGAAATATTCTTTCCGGGAGATTCATTACCTATTTATATTGACAAGCGATCTGAAAGCTTAAAGGTAATTCAGCACATGCGAAATGAAGCACATCGCTTTGGGATTACACATCACAGAAACAAGAGAAGTAAGGCAGCGTTAACTTCAGAAATTACTCAGATAAAAGGAGTGGGAAGAAAAACACATGAAGATTTAATGAAGGCCTTCAAGACCGTTAGTGGGATCCAAGATGCAAGCGAAGAAGAATTGATTAAAGTTGTCGGCAAAGCCCGTGCTAGAGTAATTAGAACTTATTTTTCATAACCAAGTACAAAATCAAGGTATCGTTTTTCTTGAACCTCCACCTGATATGCGGGATGAGCTGACATCTGCTGAAAGATCGTTTCTTTGTGACTAAACAACCTTTCAATTGCAGATTCAAAGGTTTCATTTGAGTAATAAATTGATGCGGCTTTCATTTCCTTGATGTGTTCGTACTCTTCATGCAACAGCATAGGAATTTTATAGGAGAATGAAATAGTCATCGCGCCGGCGATTTGATTTTTAAAATACTGCGCAGCACTTGGTGATTTAGGGTGAATTAATGGTAAGATGGCATCTGTAGAATCTAGAACCTTATTGAATTCATCATGACTAACAAAGGAATCATAAAGAGTAACCCGCTCACTTAAACCACTTGCTTCAAGTTCTTTTTTAAAGGTTATCACTTCTTCTTTTTCAGGATCACTCTTGCCTAGAAAGGTGAAGTTGGCATTATTGTCAGCTTGGATTAAGTGAATAAAGCCAGCAAGGTCTTTTTTTCGATTTTCGACACCACCAATCAGTGTAATATTAAGAGAAGATAAAGGTGATTTATCTGGAAGTTCTGAGGACGGAAAGCGCAAAGGATAAAAATAATCGACTTCCAGACCATCTGTTTTCGCTTGTTCAAGTAGATATTCACTGAGAAGAAGATAACGCTTAACCTTCCAAAAGATAATTTTTTGAGTCGTACTACCTTGGAATTTTCGGAGTGTATGAATTATCCCAACGAAATGAGTCTTAGAAAACAAATTAAGAAGGACAGCATTTCGCACAATGCCTCCTTGAGCAGTATTGAAAACGATCGTTTTTGCTTCTGTCTTTTTAATGTCCCGCATCATTTTTCGCACAATCATAAAATCTTTCCATGCCTTTGAGCAGAAGTCGACAAGTATCCACTCATCTACCCAATCGTTAAAATGTGGGTTACGTTTTTGAATTGCATCGTTACAGACAAGAACAACCTTGCAACCACTAGTTCTCAGTGCAACTAGCTGACTTAATAGGCATTCGTCGTGGGAACCGCCTATTTCAATTAGAGCCACTGTGGAGTTATTTTGATTTAAGGATTTCAACAGTTTATGTTTGGAAAGCTTTTTGAGTAACAAAGAAACAAAAAAGGATTCAAGTTAAATTTGATGCAATGAAAAAGGTATTTCTTTTACTCTTCGTGGTTTTTACATGCTCCACAGCGGTGACGTTCGCTCAACGAAATGAGATCGTTTTGGTTATTGATGCAGGTCATGGAGGAAATGACCCCGGACATGAAACCGCAATCAATGGTCATTCAGATGAAAAAGCCTTAAACCTAAAAATTGCCAATTATTTTGGTGGATATATTTCGAAATATTTGAAAAATGTTCGTGTTATCTATACGCGTACAGGAGATAAAACGATCTCGCTTGATGACAGAGTAGACATAGCAAACAACGCCAACGCAGATTACTTCATTAGTATACATTGCAATGGTAATGATCGAAAATCAGTGCGTGGGACAGAGACTCATGTCCACTCAATGAGTGTGAAGAAGTCAGTAAATCTTGGAAAAAAGATTGAACAACAATTTTCAGCACGCGCAGGCCGGCATTCAAGGGGTGTGAAGGATAAAGAGGATTTAGCTCATTCACTCCAGGTGTTAAAATTTACAGAGATGACGAGTGTACTTGTTGAGTGTGGGTTTATCACTAATACCAAGGAGGCAAATTATTTGAACAGTACTTACGGGCAAGAAATTATTGCTTCTGCTATCTTCAGAGCCTTCAGATCATTCATCCAAGAGCAGCATCCAACGATGAATTTTGTGAAATCGAGCTCAGAAACGGTTGCTTCTACCTCATCTGCGACAGGAGCATACACGATTCAAATCATGTCTTCTAAATCAACTCTTGATGTAAATGATTCAAGTTTTAAACGCTTAAAAATGAAAGTAAGTAGGAAGAAGCTCAATACGACGAGAGCCTACAAATACATCTATACTGTTGGAAATTACGCCTCTAGAAGCGCCGCAAAGTTAGAGTTAGCAAAAATTCAGAAGCAAGGATTTCGCGATGCGATAATTGTCAAGCAATAGCCCACGTGCGTTGAATCGACGAGGATAAAAATTTTTTCTCAAATTATTTCAAAAAAGAGATTTCTTTACATATATTTGCACTCGCTTTTCGCAAGGAGAGTAGAATTCTCCCTTAGCTCAGCTGGTTAGAGCATCTGACTGTTAATCAGAGGGTCCTAGGTTCGAGTCCTAGAGGGAGAGCAAAAGAACCCGATAATCAATTAAGATTATCGGGTTTTTGCTTTCTATGGGTTATGAAATGGAATAAGTTTATACAAACTGACCGATAACTGCAGTCATTCACTTGCGCGTTTCACAACTAACACATCGTGTCTTGCTAAATTCAGTAGCTTTAGATTTAATATATTACCGAATTTCGTCTCAGAATCAAGTAAAAGAAAACAGTTATGAAGCGTCTATTTACACTTATAGTAGTATCAACCATTTTATACTCATGTTCAAACCTGAATATGGAAAAAAGGAGGTATCGTAAGGGATTCCATGTTTCGTGGAGTAAAAAGTACAAGAATAAAGGGGGCAATGAAGCATTGGACAAAACAGTAGTTAAAGATACGCTGATTGCAAAGAATAGTTCCGAGAAGCCTATTTATTCTGATTCCAAAGGCATTTCTACATACCGGGAGACTTATTCCCTTGAGTCCACTGAACCGATTAATAAAGTAGAAGAGTACAAGAGCGCAACGCATGTAAGAATCGAGAAAGACCTTTCACAATGCAAAACAAGAAACATTCGTAGAACTAAACCTCGAAATCAGCATGACGCAAAAACATTAGATGTCTTTCAAAAGGAGGGTTTAAAATCAAGTGGGCTCTATTATTTTTTGTTTTTGGGAGCAATTCCGCTTATCGCATCACAAAAAAGGAGAGGTAGAAGACATTCTAAATGGGCGGCTGGGAATCGGAAGAAAGCTAGGAGTTTAATTGCCATGAGTACGCTTTTTGGATTGGGATCCAGTTACGCACTCGGAAGTATACTAGGCCTTAATATTAGTACTGGGATGTTTGCAATCCCATTGATTCTTGGCCTCGCAAGTCTTGCAATAAATAACAAAAAAGTTAAGAAGGAAAATCACTTGCTTAAGAATCGAGTTTCATTTTCATTATTAAATGTAGGAAGCCTTTTTGGTTCATTTGCATTCGGTGCCCAGGCTGCGGAATTAGCATCATTTTCTGATCCGCATATTATTCATCCGGCACTAATTGCTCTGATCATATTATTATTGGTGGTTGTATTGGTAGCGTCACTATATGGTTTGGCAGTCTTAAGCTGTGTTATATCATGTAATGCGACAACTGCATTAGGTGGGTTAGCAGCGATTGCTGTTTTTATTAGCGGTACTTATCTCGTGACATTTTTATTCTCCCTAGGAATATTAACAGCATTTAGGAGGGAGAGTCAAGTTGGGCAGTCTTTTCTTAAAAAGTCTGCAATTGTCGCGGGTATAGTTTATGGTGTAATAGGACTATTGGTGCTCGCGCTTGTGTTAATATAGAAACAAATGATAGTCCGTTTAGGCTTATAGTTACTACTTTTGATCCATGGCAATTAAAATAATATCCTCGTCAAGTGTTAATCTTTCCAAGGAAGATAAGCATCACATATTTGAAATTATGCGCATTGCATACGCTACTACAGAAATCGAAATTTGGGGAGAGGATTATGTGCGCATAAGTGAGGACGAATATTTTAGCCTCATTGACGATGGTAAGATCACCGTGGCTTATTTTGAAGGCGTCATTGCAGGGTGCAACCAGATTTATGAGCGTGAAGATGGATCATTTGGTTTTGGTTTACTCGCGACTCACCAGGAGTTTAGAAAAAGAGGAATTGGTCGTGCCTTGATTGAAAATGCGGAAAATAGAGCTCGTACTTCAGGCGCTAAATACATGGAAATAGAGATACTCCGCCCTCGAGATATTGAAGTGCCAGGAAAGCTGATTCTTCAAAAATGGTACGAGTCGATGGGATATGAATACGTGTACTCAGAGAATTTTGCGAATAGAAAACCCATTAAAGCAAAACGCCTAATTCGACCGTCAGATTTCGATTGCTACCGTAAAACGTTGTGACCTGAATCGAAAATCTGATTTACATTTTTCTTAATCGTCAAGCAGAGACCATCTGTTGGCAAATCATTGTCATCCGTTCCGAAAGGGTCCTCAATTTCCTCCGCTAAAACTTCCATAGACACTAGGACATAAAAGACGAATGTTGCAATTAATGCTGAGAAATAACCAAAGGTTGTAACGAACGCCAATGGCATTGTAGTTACGTAAATGAAGATAAACTTCTTAAGGAATAAACTGTACGAAAAAGGTATTGGAGTATTGAGAATTCGTTCACATGCGCCAAGACTATCTAGAAGGGCATTTAAGTTTTTATCGATTAGAAGAAACTCTTCTTCGGTTAATTTACCTTGAGTTTTCAGGCTCTTAAGTCTTTTATACATTAAGTTCGAAATGTGAAGAGTCGGATGTTCTTTT
>Ga0208973_1001678_pt1 | contig 9492 bp, 5 predicted proteins | sample AOAMet_66_BLW_10_2_FD_188233 | JGI IMG/M metagenome (GOLD analysis project Ga0208973, IMG submission 188233) | Ammonia-oxidizing marine microbial communities from Monterey Bay, California, USA - CAN11_66_BLW_10 (SPAdes) | ecosystem: Environmental > Aquatic > Marine > Intertidal zone | place...
TACACGCGATCTTTTTGACATCGTGACTGAAGACGCTCCTACCGTGGGTCAAGGCGAGGTTCTTATTAGGCAGACCCACATGTCGCTGGATCCAGCCATGATTGGCTGGATGAGTCCCGATGAGGAAAGCTATGTTCCGCCCGTAGGTTTGGGCGAAGTCATGCGGTCTTCGGGAATCGGTCAGGTTGTTGAAAGCCGGCATGTCGACTTTGCTGTAGGTGATCGAGTGCGGGGAATGATGGGGTGGACGGAGTTGTACTTAAGTGACGGCACGGGCTTGAGCAGCGTACCCGACGGCGTGGACGAAGAGACCGTACTGTCTATTTTTGCACTACCGGGGATAACCGCTATGAAAGGCTTGTATGGCTTTGGCGATCCTAAAGCGGGAGAGACGCTAGTGGTCAGTGGTGCTGCAGGATCCGTCGGTTCGCTGGTGGGGCAGTTGGCGAAGGCAGACGGATTGCACGTCGTTGGTGTTGCTGGTGATGAGGAGAAGTGCCGCTGGCTTGTCGACGACTTGGGGTTTGACAGCGCGATAAATTATAAAACCGACGATGTAGCCGCGACGCTTGCTGATCTGACGCCCAAGGGTGTTGATATCTATTTTGAAAATACCGGTGGCGTTATTCAGCACGCAGTCTTCGATCAGATGAATGCGCATGGACGAATTGTCGTCTGCGGCATGATCTCAGACTATATTGCCGCGGAGCCTTCAGCCGGACCGAACTGGATTCCAATGGTTAAGAAGCGACTTACCGTGCGCGGGTTCACCGTCCCTGACCATTACGACGAAATTCCCAGCTTACTTGAGCAACTGACGCCTTACGTCATGTCCGGTAAAGTCAAATACCGTAGTCACGTTCTAGACGGCTTGGAATCGGCAATCGACGGACTTAATTTATTCTTTACGGGTGGTAACCGCGGCAAGCTTATCGTGAAGCTTTAGCTGCTCAGCGACAGCTTTATTGATCATCGCGACGAATGGAGAATGATTCGGGCTAGCGCTACCGTATAGGTGATTGCGTCTATTAGGGGGCGCCGCTGCTCAGTGAGTAGCAGGTATCTCTGTGATCAGTCACAGATTTGGCGCGATAAAGAGTTAGTAGCGGCGCGCAAATAACCCGGTTAGGTAAAAGCCACCGGCACAATGCTGTATACGCTTTTGCGCTCGTTCAATGTACTTTGGTGGAATCCGTAAAGGCCTGATTTTTTAGGTACAGATTGGCAAGACTCTCCTGTCGCTCCCTGCAGTTCATGGATTTACACCAGCGACACAGCCACCGCGCATCCCTGTTGGGAGGGCAATCCTTCAGATGTGGCAGCGTCAATATTTGTTGCTCGACTGCGACGAGGAATTCATCCACCACGGATTGATGTCCCAATTTTCCGAGTATGACAACGATCAAGTTTGTGCTTTCAACGAGTCTCATAGCCCATCGCCAAGTGGGTGTATTCGAGATCGAAAGTTGATAGTGCGCTATCTGTAATGCGGATCCCACCTCAGTAAAGGCCTCATCATAGGATCGATCTTTAAAAATCAAGATTCCACTCTGCATGTAAGACTTCCACAGCCTGCTCGCACCTAGTTCATTGCGGCAGAGTATTCGCAGTTCCTGTTTGTCTATGAATGATGGAATAAAAAAGACTTTGGACATGATTTTCTGAGTCGCAACGTTTACTGACATCCAAGTTACGGACTAGTTGTTGACAATGCAAATCATTCTCATTTACATTATTATTTGAGTTTCAGCTCTTAACTTAAAATTCTTGTCGAGAAGTCCTTATGAAGAACCTATTTTCTAGCTTGCAAATTAAAAACAAAGCGGCTCTGAGTTTTTTCCTTGTGGTGTTTATGGCCGCGTGCGGCGGCGGTGGCGGTGGCAGTCAGCCGGATCTGCCCCTTGATAGCGATGGAGACGGTGTCGAAGATTCCTTAGACGCATTCCCAAATGACCCAAATGAAACGACAGATTCAGATGGCGATGGCGTTGGTGATAATGGCGACGCATTTCCAGACGATCCAAATGAATCCGTAGACACTGATTCTGATGGGGTCGGAGATAACGCGGATAATTGCATTGATAATGAGAACGATGATCAGACCGACAGTGACGGTAATGGCGAAGGTGATGCATGTGATGCTATGCCAGCAACTTATTCCGCCATTGGGTACTTTGGAGAAGACGGCGCCAGCGGTGTTAGCTACACGGGCCAGACAGCCCGGCAGGTACTTCAGCTTGGTTTGGTCGACGCGATGGAGGGGCTGGTCGAGCGCCCAGGAGACGCTGTGGCTATTAGAAGCGAGCTGGGATTTTTCATCACCGGTGACGGTGCTGATGCAACTCCACATAATTTTGCGACAAAAGGCAATGATCCGGTAATCCCAGGACCGACTTACGGCGATATAAGCGCTGGCAAGAACCTCGATGGAAAGATTGCGGGTGGCAATGGTGAGGGTGGTGGAGAGACGAGTGCACTGATCAACGGTGTGTTTTTTGGCTGGAATCAAGGGCTTGATTCCGACCCACTCCCGATTGAAATCGTGTATCAGTGGATGGATGAGCTGGCTGCCAACGCATCCGACGGCGCGGAGCCTGCTGTCCTCGTGGTTGATGCAGTTGAGCCAGTGCCAATCGATACGCCATTAATTAGTGCTACGGGGCTTCATTACCGTCAGCTAATACAGAAATTCTTGTCAGTTGCAGTAAATTTTTCGCAGGGTACAAACGATTATTTACAGGCTGACTTTGCCAACATGCTAGGGCAAGAAGGCACAAAAGCCTACTCTGCCGGAGCGCACGATTTTGATGAGGCTTTTGGCTACTACGGCGCATCCAGAGATATTAATGATTACTCGGATGATGAGGCTGCGGGTAAAGGTGGTCGAGCTGAATATGGGAACGGTTATTACGACAGTAATGGTGACGGTCTCATAGACATCCGAAGTGAGTTTATTTTTGGTCATGCACAAAATTGTGCGAAACGTGATCGACTCAAAGATGCTAATGGTGAGGCGTTTTACGATTTTTCAACGGCCGCTGCCGATGCGTTCATGATCGGAAGAAGGGTTCTGCAGAACGCCGAGGAGTCTCAGGAGTTGACAGCAGACGCCGACGCCGCACTGCAGCGCCAAATCGAAATAGTCTCAGTTGCTTGGGAGACGTGTATTGCGGCGACGGTTATTCATTACATTAATGACGTTGTTGCTGACATGGGTGACATGCAGCCTCCGGAGTACGCAAGCCTTGGTAATTTCACTGACCTGACCAAGCATTGGGCTGAAATGAAGGGCTTTGCTCTGGGACTGCAGTTCAGCCCACTGTCTCCGTTTCGCACTGTCAGTACCATTGCAGGCATCGATGGTACTGAGGCTCTCAGACGTGTCCTTACTCTCATGGGTGATGCGCCAGTTTTAGCTGATGGTTCTCAGGGAGGAGTGGCAACTGCGGATACGGCTGAGGAAGCACTTGCGGCTTATGAGGCCAAGCTCTTAGAGGCTCGAGACATACTTGAGGAAGCGTACAGTCTTAATCCAGAAGCGGTGAGTATTTGGTGAAATCTGGATGACGTCAGATGAGCGCTATTGATTGGCGCCTTTGATGCCGGCACCAGATCGTCTGGCGCCGGCCTTTTAAGTTAATTACGAGGTTGTTTATAAGTGATGTTGATATCGAGGGACGTATTCCGAAGAGTGGTCATCGGGTGTGGTTTTAGTGCAGTGCTTTTATCCTGTACGGATGCTTCGAGAGAGCTGCCTGTGCCCGACTCAACTGTTTTAGATGTTGGCTCATCCTCATCAGGACAGCAGTCAGCCACTGATCAAGCGGTACCGTCCGAGCAAAAGCTTTTAAAGGCCGTTACCACTGAAATTATCCTACCTAACTACCATCATCTAAAGGATGTTGCTGAGGCCTTCGTAGCGCCTGATGGGGCTTTGGAGCAGTACTGTGCTGTCGGTCTCGGAGCTCTAGGAAATGATGCGCCGTTTCGTAACGAATTTCGTGGCTTGGTAGAGGCGGTTCAAGCAACCGAAATACATGCCGTTGGACCAGCGATGGCAAATGGTGCTCAGCTGCGCAATAAAATCTCTTCTTATCACGCAGGTCCGGTAAGCACTTGTGGTATCGATGAGATAGCCGTTCTCAGTCAAACCGCAGCGTTTGATCTATTAGAGCGGCCATCGAATCAAAGAGGTCTTGGGGCGCTTGATTACTTGCTTTTTAACAATAATCTACAGCATAGCTGTCCTCCTCAAGCCTCGACAACGTCAGACTGGAACGCTCGTTCGAGCGAGGCGCGATTTGAAGCTCGCTGCGAGGCTGCTAAAGCGCTTTCAGTCGATCTTGCTAGCGCAGCGACCTTCCTTGTAGAGGCATGGGATCCAGATGAGGGCGGCTTTTCAACCGAGTTTTCGCAAGAGTCCGCGGTGGGCCAAAATCTACAAGCATTAACCGATGCTTTGTTTTTCCTTGAGGAGGGTGCAAAAGATGCCAAGTTGGGTAATCCACTAGGGATCGTAGCCGCTTGTTCGTCAGACACCTGTCCCAATATGATCGAGTTTCCTCACAGCGAGTTATCACTCTTGGCTGTAAGTGCAAACATAGCGTCCTTTAAGCGACTCTTCGAGGTAAATGACGAGACAGGATTCGACGTGATAATTGCTGAGCGCGGATTTGATGATGTGAGTCAGCGTTTTATCGAAAACACGGATGAGGTGATCACTTATCTGGAGACCATTGAAACAAATCTGAGCTCTCAAGTGCGTCTTGTTGAGGCTGGTGGTTCGTCGGACTGCATCAATGCTGCGGCAAACCCCAGTGCGGCATCAGTTTCACTGCCGACATGCACTTTGTATGGCCTCATCAAGCGAGTAGTTGACGATATGAAAATTGATTTCGTTACTATTTTAAACGTGAATTTACCGGGGGGTACTCGTGCCGATAACGATTGATCTCGTGAGGATGCCCTGGGTGACAAGCGCCGCTCGATATGCTTCGTTGCCTGTATTTTGGTTGTTTACAATGTCCGATGGTTTGGCCGCTGCTGAGATTTCGCTTCTCGAAGAAGTGGTTGTGGTGGGCGTTGAGACCGATTTACGCAGTATTTCTGGATCGGCGGCTATCCTTTCCGAAGAAGACCTTGAAGCATTCGATTACGTTGATTTGGGCAAGCTACTCAGCGCCGTGCCAGGAGTTTACGTAAGAGGTGAGGACGGTTTTGGCCTTCGCCCTAATATCGGGATTAGAGGTGCCGCGGCGGAGCGTAGTCAAAAGCTGACTTTGATGAAGGACGGCGTTCTCATCACACCCGCACCCTATTCGGCACCCGCTGCCTATTATGTGCCTAACATCAGTCGTATTGCTGCCGTAGAGGTACTAAAAGGTCCTGCGGCGATTAGGTACGGCCCGCATACGGTGGGTGGTGCCATTAACTTTTTGAGTCCGACTATTCCCGAAGAAACGACTACTCGAGTAGATTTGAGTGCGGGCAGTTACGGGTTCAAAAAACTACAACTCAGCACTGGAGGTCGAACTGGCTCTGGCGGCTACTTTATTGACGCTTTGAATTACTCGAGCGATGGATTTAAGGAGTTGGATGGGGGTGGTAACACCGGATTTGAGCGCACTGATTTGGGCGCTAAATTTCAGTTCATACCCAAAAGTTCGGATCGCGAGCAGGTGCTATCGCTTACGTTAGACATTGGTAGCGAGCGGGCTAACGAGACGTATTTGGGTCTTACCGATTCCGATTTCGCGGATAATTCTAATCGCCGCTATGCCGCCTCTAAACTTGATCGTTTTGAGTCTGATCACGCGAGTGTAATGATGAATTATGGTTTGGCTCTGAGCGAAAAATCGCGGATAAACGTAAAAGGTTACTACACTAAGTTTGATCGCTCATGGAATAAGCTTGACGGATTTGAGCAGGGCCCAAGTCTCCAAGAAGTCCTGTCATCGCCAAATTTATTTTCACGTCAATATTATTTACTGACTGGTGATATGGACAGCACGAATGTTCCCGCTGACTATCTGGATGTAACTAATAATGACCGTCAATATGAGACGAGGGGGCTACAAGCCTTTTTTGAGCGATCAGTAGATTGGTCTTCTTGGGAAATTCAAACTCAGCTTGGCGTTCGATTGCACAAGGATGAGGTTAGACGTCTTCATTCGCCCGTGTCATACGCCATGGCAGAGGGCAATATGATCAGTCAATACGGTAGAGGGGCCAAGGTCCATAACCACGCTTCGTCAGAGGCGCTATCGACATTCGCTTCGGTGCAGGTAACACGCAATGCTTTAACTCTTGAGGCCGGAGCACGAAACGAAAACATCGACGGGATGCTCAATAACTTTTCCACAGGTATAAAAAATGAAAGCGATCAATCAGTAACTACTCCATCTTTATCTTTTAGGTATCAGACGGAAGTTGGCGTATCTATATTTGGAGGTATTCATAAAGGATTTTCGCCCGCAGGCCCGGGTGCGACAGCAGATGCGGAAAAGAGCGTAAACCTCGAACTTGGATTGCGGGGGGTTGGTAAAGATTCTCGAGGCGAGCTTCTTGTTTTTCGGAGCGATTACGAAAATCTGTTGGGGCGGTGTCGCGTAAGTGATCAGAATTGCACCCCGGGTGATGAATTCAATGGGGGAAACGTCCTGACCGAGGGTGTAGAGCTGAGTGCCAGTATTTCACAGACAATTTTGAGTGATTTGATTGCCACTGGGTCGGTAAGCTACACATACACTGACGCGATTTTCGAGACTTCCTTTTTTTCCAATTACATTGCCTGGGGAATCGTTCAGAAGGGAGACCAGTTACCATACATTCCGGAACACACAGGTGTCGTGAGTTTGAATTTGTCCTCACAACGCTGGTCGGCTGATGCGTCGATCAAGTTTCAGGAGTCAATGAGAGAGGTTGCAGGTTCTTCTCCGATTAATGAGGCTCTGCATGCCGACGGATTCGTCATTCTCGATTTTTCCGCACGCTACTTATTATCATCCAATACTGAGCTACATTTTATTGTTAAGAATGTTAGCGACGAAGCCCCAATTACTTCGCACCGACCTTTTGGAGCAAGACCCGAGATGCCTAGGACGGTAATTGGACGCATTGTTTATGAGTTTTAATGGATGATGTTCGAGGCCTCTCAATTTTTATCGGGTGCCGGTAGCCCAATTTATTATTTTGCTGATACCGGGTCTCGAATGTTTTGGCTCCATTGGTTGACGGCGGCAATTTGTATCTCTGTCGTACTCAAGTCTTATTCGGCAGTAGATCGGCGCCATGTGGCAAGTCATTTGACAGATTGGTCCTATTGGTTCAATGCCTCGACCCTAAAAGATTACTTTCTGATGTTCATAAATGCGGGTCTTAGAGCATCATTATGGCTTCCACTTGTTGGTTCTCAGTTAGTGGGAACGTTAGTGGTAGCCCGAGCACTGCGCGATCAATTTGGGTTCCCTGAAGAAATTATTTGGGACCCAATCAGTCTTACCGTGCTTTACACGGTCATTTATTTCGTCATCGATGACCTTTCACGATTTGCGCTGCACGTAGCCATGCACAAAGTGCCTCTGCTGTGGCGGTTGCATCGTGTGCACCACTCTGCCACGACTCTAACGCCCTTTACGGTCTTCCGTGTACACCCCGTTGAGAGTGCTATCTATTTTTTTAGAGCATTCTTTGTATTCAGCCTCGTGAGTGGGATTTTTGTTTGGCTTTTTGGGCGCCATTTATCGATTATTGATGTGTTGGGAGTTAATGCCTTAGGCTTTGCTGCTAATGCTGCGTTCGCAAATCTGAGGCATTCTCATATCTGGGTCGGGTTCGGTAGATTGGAGCATTTTTTGGTCAGTCCTGCGCAGCATCAACTGCATCACTCTTCTCAACCGGGGCGCGGCAACTATGGAAGCGTGCTCTCTGTATGGGACAGGTGCCTAGGGACCTTCAAACTCAGTGGAAAACGCCGCTCGCTGACTTTTGGCCTTTAGGGGGCTGATTTGTGACACGCAAGCTGTCGTCTGGTTGCTCGCCCACTAAATTTCCGCGCGGTGATTACGAGCCAACCCCTCGACCGCATTACGACGCGTTAGACCCCATAGATCCAGTCAAAGCTCAATACAAAAGTGGTTAACAGTAGCAGTGTAAAAGCGATGTACATTACAGATCTAAAAATAAGATTAATCACTTAGTGCCTCTCAATACGCAGATGATAATATCGCGAATGATAATCATTATCATATAAGATTGAGTGAATAACGCAAGAGCTGCACGGCTCATTTACAGGTATAAAGTCAGACTCGAAGGGGCGGCCTAACGTCGAAGTTACTTGTTCAAGTGCCTAAGCCAGATTTACATGCAACGATTTTGCTGTCCGAGGATGGTCCTAGGAAGCATTAAGGGCACCCGTGTTTGATGTCCGGGCAAATAGTCAGTCTGACTTAAGCGAACTTATTGCATTGATCCAATTCGGCGCAGTTCAGTATCACTAGCGAGTACTGTTTTCCGTCAATAGTCTTTTTGTGAATTAACAGACAGCGCGCGGAGTCACTAAAATATTCGGTCGTGTGCATAATGTGCGCGGTCGGGCCTGTTGCGAGTAAAAGTAGTTCCGCATGCCATCAATACCGTTAACTGACGTCAAGTCGCTGTGCATTGTACTCAGTCTATTTTTTCTTTCGGCAGAGGCTTTGGCACTCGAGGCATCTCCCGGCGAGTCAGAAGGCGTTCGACAGATCTATCTGCCGAGCGATTTCGCGCAGTTTGCCCCCCGATCCGCGTTCGACTTGGTCCGAAAGATTCCCGGATTCAGTGTCAACGAGGGCGGAGGCGACCGTGGCTTTGGTCAGGCAGACACTAACGTGCTCATTAACGGGCGTCGCATATCTGGAAAGTCTAACGGTCCGACGCAGGCACTGGAGCGACTCTCGGTCGAAAGTGTCATACGGATTGAAATTTTAGACGGCGCCAGTCTGGATATCGGCGGTATGTCGGGGCAAGTCGTTAACGTCATTACTGACGCTGACAAAAAGATCACAGGTTTATACCGTTACTCCCCGAGGGTCCGCCCCAGTGGTCCCAACACCGAGAAACGCCTGCGTGAGTTTAGTGTGGCGATTACAGGTGGGAGCCGTGATTCGGAGTGGACCTTGAGCGCCGCTAACGAGCAACGCGCCTTTGCTGAGTCAGGTTTTGAATTTGTCAGGGACTCAACGAGCGAGATTACTGATAACCGTTTTGAGTCAAGTCGTCGGTTATTCGACAGGCCTAATCTTTCAGGTTCTTACTCGAAAGAAACGACCTCCGGTAGCGTCTTTAACCTTGTGGGAGAAATCAATGGCTATTATTCCGAGGTGACGGAGGAGTCCGAGCGGCTAGCGGGCACTCCTAATGCCAATACACGGGCGCTGAAACAGTCCGAGGACGAATATAACTTCGAGATTGGAACGGATTATGAGTTTGTCGTTGGCGCAGGGCGACTCAAGC
>Ga0208973_1001680_pt1 | contig 9490 bp, 7 predicted proteins | sample AOAMet_66_BLW_10_2_FD_188233 | JGI IMG/M metagenome (GOLD analysis project Ga0208973, IMG submission 188233) | Ammonia-oxidizing marine microbial communities from Monterey Bay, California, USA - CAN11_66_BLW_10 (SPAdes) | ecosystem: Environmental > Aquatic > Marine > Intertidal zone | place...
ACGATGTTACGGTTGAATTGAATCAAGATGGAGTAGCCTTTATTACTCCTTCATTGGTTGCAGAAGTTATCGATGGTTGTGGAACTAGTTCGGTAACGGTTGATGTAGAAGAAGTTTCTTGTGCAGATATTGGAACGCCAGTAACGGTTAATGTATTTGCGAATGATGGCAATGGAAACTCAGCGGTTTGTTCGGTAATTGTAACAGTAGTTGACCTGTTAGGACCACAAATAGTATGTCCTGATGATCAGATAGTTAATTTGGATGCTGACGGTACGTATACACTAGGAGATTATATCGGCGATGGCAGTGCAACAGCTACCGATAACTGTACGGATCCTGTAACTATATTTAGTCAAGATCCTGCGCCAGGAACTACACTAGGACTTGGTTTACAAGTGGTGAACTTTACAGCAGAAGATGAATACGGAAATATTTCTACGTGTAGCTTTGAATTAGATGTTCAAGATATATTAGGAAATAATAATACGGAAGATTTTGCTTCTTTAGTATTGTATCCAAACCCTGCCGATAGCAAAGTAAACTTAAGCAACCCAAGACAGATTGATCTGAACAACGTAACGATCTACGATCTTACGGGCCGAATCGTTAATAAGATAGACTTAAGTACTATGGGATCGGAAATCACGATTGATATTTCTACGCTTGCTAATGCTACTTATATGCTAGTAATCAAGGGAAGTCAAGGAACTTCTACCAAACAATTAATAGTAAATAACTACTAATTAGATAAATTTCTAAATAAATAATAAAGTCCCCTCATTTGAGGGGACTTTTATTTGCTTTATGTTTAGTACTTTAGCACTATAAATTACAAATACAACTGTTAAAAAACCTGTCTTTTATAAATTAAAGAATATGAAACGATTAACAAATAGTTTATTGATAATAGTTATCTGCTTTTTTTCAATAACAACAACTGCACAATGGACTTCTAATACCGATATAAATACCTTAGTAACAAGTTCTGAAGGTGGTGACATGAAAGCCTTAGGAACTTCATCTGGAAAAACATATGTTGTATACTGGAAAGCCGTATCAGCTCCAACGAATTACGAATTAAGATTACAAATTTTAGATGTTGAGGGTTTTCAACTTCTTGGAGAAGAGGGGATGTTAGTGAGTGATGAAATACCGATGAGTACTTTTACTGTAATTTGGAACATCACGACCGATGAAGAAGATAATCTTTATATAGGCCTTACGGGAACTGGAGGTGGAGAACCAGCTTATGTATTTAAATTGGATGATGAAGGAAACAATTTGTGGGGTTCCAGTGGGGTACAAGTAGGTGCTGGTTATTCTGTTACGATATTGCCCTTGTCCAATGGCGAAGTAATCGTGTCTTGGTTTCCTGGTGGTGAAAGCGTGCTACAAAAATACGATTCAACAGGAGTAGCGCAATGGGATGCTACAGCAACTATTTCAGAGGACGGAAACGATACCGTGCCTGCTAATATGTTTGAACTTTCTGATGGAGATTTTGTTTTGATTTTTCATAGTATCACTTTTGGGATTAATTCTAATTTATTTGCACAAAGATTTTCTTCTATTGATGGAACACCCCAGTGGGTAGAGGTAACTCAAATAGCCAATTACGGAACTGTTTTTAATACTTCTTACGATGGCTTACAAGTTGGTGATGTGGTATTTATTGGATACAAGGCTTCACCAGGTTCAAGGTTTGATTCTTTTTTACAGCGTATTGATCCTGACGGTACTCTCCCTTGGGGGATTAATGGTTCCGATTTTGATACCAATCAAACCGACTATGAGATGGATACAAAAATAACTTATCAAGAGGGGTCGCAGTATATTTGGGCTGTTTGTACTTATACCAATTCGAGTCAAAGCGAAAAAGGAGAACGTATTCAGAAGTTTAATAAGGATACTGGTGCACGAATGTTTTCTGATCAGGCAAAAGAGATTTATCCTATTGGAAGTGAAAAAGTACATGTAGGATCGATTCATTTGGACGATAATCAACCTTTAATATTAATTAAAGAAGGTTTTGACAATGGAGCTTCCCCAACAACGTTACACGCTTTAAAATTGGATGAGGAGGGCGACTATGCTTGGGATGAAGAAACCAAACCTTTAGCTACCTATCCAGCAAATAAAAGCAGAATACAATTTACAAGATTTGCTGCAGAACAATCTGTTGCCGTTTTTATTGAAAATAAAGGTAGTGGATCTAAGATTTATGCTCAAAATTTTACAGAAACTGTTCTGGGAAATTCTGGTGTTGAACCTAAAAGTACTTTTTCATTTGTGAACCCAGTTTCAGAAAATTGGGGTCTAAAGAGTAATGTCATGATGCAATCTATTTCAATTTATAACATGTTAGGGCAACTAATTCTATTTGATGATAAAATATCCTCAAAAGAAGTTTTAATCAACACCAAATCATGGGAGCCAGGGAGTTATATTTTAAATATTAAAACAGAACAAGAGAGTATAAGTAAGAGTTTATTGAAAAAATAATAATTTGTAAAAAGATTATTTTTTAGATTCAATAATTGGTGGATATTGAGCAAGAATTTTTGTGACAATTTCTTTAATTCGAGCTTCTTTTTTTTCAACAGTAGTCATTATTAAATCACCTTTTCCAATACCTTGCCAAACCAATTCATTTTTCTCTTTGTCAATTAAATCAATAAACAAAGTTCCTTCCGGAGTTGATGTTACAGAAGTGCCTCCCCCATACCAAGGGCCAAATCCATAACCCCAATATCCAACATTATTATTGTATACATCAATTCGTTCTCTTTCTTTTGTGAAAATACTGATCAGTAAATCGGGGTCCGCATCGATTTTCATACCTTTAACTTTAAGGTTGACTTCAATTTCTCGCATAATTCTTTTTTTATCTAAATCAGATATTTTTGCTTTATCAATTCCAGGTTTGTAAAAAGCAAATGTTTGATATTCCTCAAAATTGGTTACAGAATCATAGTCAGCTCCAACACGGATGGTGGAACAAGAAAAAAATAGAAATACTAATGGAATAAATTTTAAATTTTTCATCGTTTTTTATTTAAATAAAGATTTATCAACAAAATTAGGAAGTGTCACTTTTAAATTTGGGTTATTTTCCATCGCTCTTTTGATAGCAAAAATAGCTTCCTCATTTCTAGCCCAACTTCTTCTAGAAACCCCGTTGTTTACATCCCAGTAAAGCATTGATTCTAAGCGCCTTTGAGCATCAATACTTCCGTCAATAACCATACCAAACCCTCCATTTATAACCTCGCCCCATCCAACTCCACCACCATTATGGATGCTCACCCAGGTAGCTCCCCTAAAACTATCACCTATTACGTTTTGAATTGCCATATCTGCTGTAAATTGGCTTCCGTCATAAATGTTTGATGTTTCGCGATATGGAGAATCAGTACCAGAAACATCATGATGATCTCTGCCTAATACCACAAGTCCTATTTTTTCTGCTTTAATTGCTTTATTAAAAGCAGTAGCTATTTTCATTCTTCCCTCTGCATCTGCATATAATATTCTGGCTTGAGACCCTACTACCAATTTGTTTTCCTGAGCTCCTTTTATCCATTGGATATTATCTTGCATTTGCTGCTGAATTTCAGGAGGAGAAGTCTGAAGCATTTCTTCTAAAACCTCACAAGCTATTTGATCGGTTATTTCTAAATCTTCTGGCTTTCCAGAGGCGCATACCCATCGAAATGGTCCAAATCCATAATCGAAACACATCGGCCCCATAATATCTTGTACATAACTAGGGTATTTAAAATCTCTCATTGGATTTTGGTGATCTAATACATCTGCTCCAGCTCTTGATGCTTCAAGTAAAAAGGCATTTCCATAGTCAAAAAAATAAGTTCCTTTTGCAGTATGTTTATTAATTGCAGCTGCATGACGTCTTAAGCTTTTTTGTACTTCTTCTTTAAATTTTGCAGGATGATTCGCCATCATTTCATTAGCTTCTTCATACGATAGCCCAACAGGATAATAGCCACCAGCCCATGGATTGTGTAATGAGGATTGATCACTTCCTAAATCGATAGTTAAATTTTCTTTATCGAATGTCTCCCATACATCCACCACATTACCGTCATATGCAATAGATACAACTTCCTTATTTAGTTTAGCCTCTTTTACTCGTTTTGTCAACGCATAAATATCTTGATAGACTTCGTCAACCCAACCTTGTGAATGTCTGGTTTGAATTACCTTTTTATTCACTTCTGCACAAACAGTTATACATCCTGCAATATTTCCAGCTTTAGGCTGTGCACCACTCATTCCACCTAAACCAGAAGTGACAAATAAACCTCCGAATGGACTTTTATTTATTTTTCTAAAAGCGTTTAGAACGGTAATTGTAGTTCCGTGAACAATTCCTTGAGGGCCAATATACATATAGCTACCTGCAGTCATTTGTCCGTACTGAGTGACTCCCAAAGCATTAAACTTTTCCCAATCGTCTTGTTTTGAATAATTAGGAATCATCATACCATTAGTTACTACTACTCTTGGAGCATTTTTATGAGATGGAAATAAACCTTGAGGATGACCAGAACACATGACTAAGGTTTGTTCCTCGGTCATTTCAGACAAATACTTCATCGTTAACAAATATTGAGCCCAATTCTGGAACACGCCACCATTACCACCATAGGTTATTAGTTCGTGAGGATGCTGCGCTACTGCATAATCCAAATTGTTTTGAATCATCAGCATAATTGCTTTTGCTTGTTCAGACTTTCCAGGATATGCATCAATAGGGCGAGCATACATTTTATAATCTGGACGAAAACGATACATATAAATCCGACCATAGATTTCTAATTCTTCTTTAAATTCAGAAAACAAAATTTCATGATGTATTGCGTCAAAATAGCGAAGCGCATTTTTTAAAGCTAATTTTTTTTCATCAACTGAAAGAATATCTTTCCTTTTTGGTGCATGATTTATAGAAGGATCAAATGTTTTTGGTGAAGGAAGCGAATTAGGAATCCCTTGTTGTATTTCTTCTTTAAAAGTCATTTTTTTGAGTATTCGTTTTTTTATTAAATCCAAATGGACAGTGCTTGCAACCACTCTCGCAACAATAACCACGCTTTAAATGGTATTGCTCTGTAAAGCATTTATACCCTTGCGGAGTCATGTAATAATCTCCCTCTTCTAAAGGGATGTGTTTTTTGAAATTAGTCACGTAACAAAAATAACATTTTAAGTTATTGTTTGAATTAAGTTTTTGTTAATTGATACTTCTTTACATCAAATAGTTGCTTTGACTAGCATCAGTATGAATAATTTATTTTTATTTTTGGGTATAAATTAAAAGGAGTATAAATTAAAAACAAATCAATTGTTAGAGGGTAAACCTAGTGTTATTAACCAAGTTATTTCCTTGGAACCATTTTTAAATACCAATTGTAAATTGGTAATTAAAAGAGAAGATTTGATACATCCTTATATTTCTGGCAACAAGTATAGAAAATTAAAATATAATTTGATTAATGCAAAAAAAGAGGATTTTAATACATTATTGACATTTGGAGGAGCGTATTCTAATCATATAGCAGCAGTTGCATCGGTTGGTAAAGAGTTTGGGTTTAATACAATTGGCGTCATCCGCGGAGAGGAATTAATTGATAAAATTGACTTTAATCCCACTTTACTTTTTGCAAAAGAATGTGGCATGAAATTTTTGTTTATTTCACGCAAAGATTATCAGTTAAAAACTGAAAAGGCTTTTATAGATATTTTGAAATCTAAATTTGGTCATTTTTATTTAATACCTGAAGGAGGAACCAATCAGTTGGCCATAAAAGGTTGTTCTGAAATATTAGAAAAAGAAGATTTAAATTATGATTTTATTTGTGCCTCTGTAGGTACTGGAGGAACACTTGCTGGACTCATAAAATCTTCAAAAAATTCTCAAAATGTAATCGGTTTTTCTGCACTAAAGGGTACTTTTCAAGTATCAGACATTAATAAATATACCTGTAAATCAAATTTTAAGTTATTGGATGATTATTGTTTTGGAGGTTATGCTAAAGTAAATGCACAACTCGTTAATTTTATGAATACTTTTAAAGAGATTACAGCGATACCACTAGACCCAATTTATACCGGAAAAATGATGTTTGGAATTATAGATTTAATCAAAAAAGGAATGATAAAGGAAAAAAGTTCAATTCTTTGCATTCATACAGGTGGTCTACAGGGTATTACTGGAATGAATACTATTTTAAAAAAGAAAAACCTTCCTTTAATTAAGTAATCTTTATAAAAATAATTCATCTCATAAATATTGATGATTCCTGATTTTTTTATAATTTAACTGAAATTTTAAGAATGCATACTATTCTATTATAGTTTGAGTTTTATTATATGATTGATCTTTTAATTAAACTTTTGAAATGACTTTTAATTCATTTAAAATAGTAGCGTTGTGTTGCCTACTTATCGTAGGATGCAGAGCAAAAAAAAATACGGTAGCTACTTCAAAAAAAAAATATGTTCCTACAGAAAAGGTAATTGCAGAAAAAAAAGGTGAGTCGTTAATTAAAGAGATCAAGCCTCCTTCAAAGAACATTACTTATAAGGAAACGGTAATTTTGTATATAGAAAACTACAGTCTTATCGCAAAAGAAGAGATGCTGCAGTACGGAATTCCTGCAAGTATAACGCTTGCTCAAGGAATATTAGAAAGTGGTGCAGGTAGAGGTGAATTGAGTGCAAAATCTAATAATCATTTTGGGATAAAATGTCATAAAGGATGGACTGGTGGGCGTGTTTATCATGATGATGATAAATTACAAGAATGTTTCAGAAAGTATAAAGATCCAAAATATTCGTTCAGAGATCATTCTTTATTTTTAACGCAACGATCTCGATATAATGATTTATTTAAACACAAGAAAGATGATTATAAATCTTGGGCTAAAGGATTGAAAAAAGCCGGATATGCCACAGATCCTAAATATCCTGATAAATTGATTCGAATAATAGAAACATACGAACTCTTTGTGTACGATGAGGATGTATTAGGTAAAAAGAAATCAAAAAAGAAAGAAAAAAAATCTTCAAATATTAAATCGTATGTCGTCGAAAAAGGAGATACCTTGTATAGTATTTCTAGAAAGTTTAATCTTACCGTAGATACTTTAAAAACGTATAATGATTTAGATAGTAACACTATAGATGTGGGCCAAGTATTATACCTAGAATAAATTAAGATAAATGAAAGTTACGCTCAATTAATTATTGAGTTTATTTTTCCATTTTTTATATTGGTCTGGATCTAATGTCTTTTTCATTTGAGAATCAAAATCGTCATTTGCCTTTTTTTGATCAGTCTCCATTGATGCTTTGTTTTCGTCAAGCTCAGATTTTCGGAAACTAACTTTTTTAGTAACTAAAGCTCTGAACAAAGTACGTCTTTGAATATCGTTTAAATCTAATTCGTTAGTTAATATTTGTAACTCGTTATTCGCTTCGACCTCTGGTCTATCTTGATTCTGTTTTAAACTTTGAGCAGATATAGATTGCGAACTAAACAATATAAAAGAAGCAAGGACGACTAATGAGAATATATTTTTCATTTTAAACATTTTTCATTTTTAATAACAAGAATTAAGCCAAAAAATTAATCTTCAATGGCTTCTAGATATTCTAACAACATTGTTACTCCTTCATCGTGGACTAATGATCTTCCTAATTGAGGCATTAAATAGGTGGGTGTTGTGCTTTGAATGCGACTTTCAATTTGACCTCTATGGGAATAGATGCCAGTTGTTACAAAATCAGTTTCCAATCTAAAATCTAATAAAAATCCAGTTGGCACGTAACCACCTGGTTGATGACAATGCGCACAATTGATATCAATATAAGACCTTCCCCTTTCAAAAATATCAAAATTAATTTCATCTTCCCAATCTGCAAGTACCTCTAAAGTTGAAATATCTGAGATGCCTTCTAACAATCCAATGTCAATAAAATATTGTAATTGATTTATTGAAGTTTCTTCATTTTGAGGATTGAAATTCATTGCTCTCAGTTTAGGTCCAATGGGGGTTGTGTCGTCATACACATGATGACAAGTAATACAGTCATCTTTAGATGGTATTTGGTATTGAACTTCTTGAGTGATCCCTTCAGTATTAAGATAAGAGACCGGGATCGTACTTCCTTGTTCAGTATAGACGGCTTCATTCATTTGATCATCCCAAAGATATTCCCCAACTTTCCATGTTCCTTCGGTTTTTATTAAGACTCTTGTTTCAATAATAATTTTATTAGAATTGGTATTATTTTCGTCTTCGTAGTAATAAAAGGTTTTAGAAATCAATGTATTATCAGGAAAAATAGGTAATAAGCTATTGTTGTTATAATGCATGGCTTCCCCTTCAGGCATTCTTATCAATCGTTGTTTATGAGCGTAATCTGTAAACAACTGACTGTTTAAATCATAAAGATGTACATTTTCGGCAGGAGTTAAGCTTTTTAAATTACCACTAAAAATACCCATTTCTGATAAATATTCTTTAAAAATTAATGGCGCAACTAAAGTCTCAACTGTTAAAATATTACTTTGAAGAGATTCGTTTCCTTCTGCATCTAAAGCAGTGACATTAATTTCATAAGAAGTTCCAGGTGTTAATCCAAATATACTTGCTGTAGTTCCATTATTTATGGTTTGAATATTGGTTCCATCAAGGTATAGTTTGTAATTTGTAACTCCTACGTTGTCTGTAGCTTCACTCCAACTTAAATCTAAAGAGCTGTCGGTAATATTTGAAATAGTAAGATTTTGTGGAGCTGTTGGATTTTGATTGTCAATGTCTGACATTTCATCGTCATCACTGCCACAAGACACTAAAAATGTTATTGCAATAATAAAATTTATTAGTAAATACTTTTTCATTTTCTAAATTTTGTCTAAAATACAATTTTGATTCAATTTTAAAATGGTTTACGCTTCTTTTTACTTTTTAAATTTATAATTTTAACATAGTTACTTGTGTTCATTGTTTATATTTAACATTCAAAATCAGAAATAATAATTAGATGACAAAAGATATAACTACGTTCGTGTTTTTAATTGGTTTTTCTTTCTTATGTGCTCAAAATAGAGCCATTCCAGTAGATACTTTGGTGAAAACCACTCATAATACAACAGTCAAAGGACAAAATTTTTCATACACTGCCGAAACAGGAACTCAACCCGTTTGGAACAAAGATGGTGATCCTATGGCAACCTTGTTTTATACCTACTACACTAGAGATAATATAAAAAACAGAGCAAAAAGGCCTTTGATTATATCATTTAATGGAGGACCTGGTTCTGCTTCTGTTTGGATGCATATTGCTTATACGGGCCCTAGAATACTTAATATAGATGAAGAAGGGAATCCAATACAACCATATGGATTTAAAGCAAATCCAAATTCTATTATTGATGTCGCAGATATTGTTTTCGTTAACC
>Ga0208973_1001687_pt1 | contig 9461 bp, 8 predicted proteins | sample AOAMet_66_BLW_10_2_FD_188233 | JGI IMG/M metagenome (GOLD analysis project Ga0208973, IMG submission 188233) | Ammonia-oxidizing marine microbial communities from Monterey Bay, California, USA - CAN11_66_BLW_10 (SPAdes) | ecosystem: Environmental > Aquatic > Marine > Intertidal zone | place...
TTGAAGGATCGCCAGTATCTAAAGGAATTTTCCAATTCGACATGTGGAACGTTACTCCATCTAGTCGCTGGGAATGGGATGTGTTGAAAGAAGAAGTAAAAGAGTACGGTGTACGTAACTCATTATTGTTAGCACCAATGCCAACTGCATCAACAGCACAAATCCTTGGAAACAACGAGTGTTTTGAGCCATATACTTCGAACATATATACACGAAGAGTACTTTCTGGGGAGTTCATTATTGTGAACAAGCACTTATTGAAGGATCTAGTTAGAGAAGGACTATGGGACAACAGCATGCGTCAGAAAATTATGGCGGCTAATGGCTCTGTTCAAAACATTCAAGAGGTACCACAACGATTGAAAGACCTTTACAAAACAGCATGGGAAATTTCGCAAAAGGCGATTATTGATCAAGCTGCTGATCGTGGAGCATTTATCTGTCAATCACAGTCTTTGAATATCTTCATGGAGAATGCAAACTTTGGGAAACTAACGTCAATGCACTTCTACGGATGGGAAAAAGGATTGAAAACAGGGATGTATTACCTGAGAACTAAAGCGGCAACTGATGCGATTAAATTTACGATCGACAAAGAAGCAATCGCTGAACCAACTGAAGCAGTAGTTGATACGAGAACGCCAGAACAAATTGAGCAAGATGCTATTGCAGCATGTTCAATCGAAAACGGTGAAGATTGCGAAGCTTGCGGAAGCTGATTAATCAGAAATAATTGAATTAAGGATCCCTCGTATTTGAATCGGGGGATCTTTGGTTATAACTGATGATGTATTTTTACATCGTACGGATACATAGTCTTCTTTTATTGACAGGAAGATTCTGATTTAGTTAAAAATGGCTAGTTTAACACCCGATGAAGCTATTCTTAGTAGAGGTATGGAAAAAAAGCAAAGTAACCTTCGTTCTTTTTAGTTCGATTATTCTTCTAACCTTCTACTGTACATTCGTTCAGTTCGAGATTACTCCTTTTTTCTTGTGGGCACATTATTCTGAACAGCAATCTCCTCAAGAATCATATGAACGAATATATGTTCGCGTGAATGGGGAATTACTTGATCTTCCTTCAATCGCCCGCTCTACGAGAGAAATCATTCAAATTCCAACAGAAGAATTCTGTAAACTGAAGGAAAGTAATTTCGAAAACATCACATCTTCCATGATCCGAATAAAATGGAAAGGAAAGTTCTCGGATGAGTTTGTGGAAGGCTTCATTACTCAAGTAACAAGCACAAAAGAAGACGAAAATAAATTTCTACCATGGCTATCTCGGTATGTCGAAAGAACATGTGACGTTAAAGTCGAAACGATAGAAGTTGGAATTTTGGATATTGTGCCAACTTACAAGAATGGTAAGCGATCTGCAAAGAAGATGAACCTTGAGCCAATTGCAAGTTTAGAACGATGATATTCGAATTCAACAATAAGTCTAGAGCGATATTGACGCGAGTGGTATTTTCATGGATCCTTGCAGTGCTCCTTTATCAATGGAGTGCAGGTCTATTGATTTCACAGTTGGAGTCACCAGTGTTAATCAGAACAGACATAGATCTAACTTATTGGCTCATACATTGGACAGGTCTTGTTGAGTTAATATCTCAAAATTACTGGGGAGGAATAGTCTTTAACATATTGCTATTCGGCTTTACGATTAGCGCCATAGTATGGCCTAAGAAATTAGTGTTTACCATACTCTCCACCTTAACGTTTATTCTCTATTTGATTAGCCTCAACTCATTCATGAGCTGGCATTACCACAACATAATTACGCTCTTATTTTTGTTGTTGCCTTTTTGCACGAGCACCATCAAACAATTCTCAATTTGGTTTGCTGGAGCACGCTATGCGCTACTCTATGTTTATGCTTCTGCTGCTATATGGAAGCTTGCCCGAGGCTCAGTTTTTAATCCAGGACAGATGCGTTGGCTTATAGACCATAACTATGTAGACCGAATGGCAGAAAAGACCTTTGATCCCTCCTTTTTTGAGCAAATTATGATTTCACTAATGGATCACCCCGCCTTAATGGATGGACTTTTGATAATGGGTGTAACCATGGAAGCGGTATTCATAGTTGGGTTCTTTACACGAAAGTTCGATGTTGCCCTTATTGTTATAGGAATAACGTTTCATGTTTTTACAACCATCTTGGTAGATGTATCGTTCATTCAATTGTGGATAATATTCATCACTCTGATCCCTTTCCAGAAATGGACAGGGATCAATAGGTTTGGAATAAATAGGATGTTTTAACGATTTTTAATCTCACTAGCCACAACCTCAAGCTCTCTAAAGAACTCTTCTCCAAAGGCTCGAACTAATGGTTCTTTTAGGAATTTGTATACTGGAACATCCAACTTATCTCCACAATCACAGGCAGGCTCACAAATTTTCCACTCATCATAGTTAAGCGCTGTGAAATCATTGAATTTCTTAGTCCGGATAGGGTATAAATGACAAGAGAGAGGCTTTTTAAAGTCCAACTTTCCGGCTAAATGTGCTTGCTCAACAGAGCACTTTGTAATCCCGTTTTCATCAAAAAAAACGAAGGCGCATTCAGCATCGTTCACCAAAGTAGTCACAGGTTCATTGTCCTGGTCCATATAGAAAACACCCGTTTTATCAATTGCCTCAATTCCCTCCTTTCGCATATAGGGCTTAATGACTTCAAGGTTGTCTTCGAGTATGTCCACCTCCTCTAATGTGAGCGGGGCTCCAGCATCACCTTCAATACAGCACGCACCTTTACAAGCACTAAGATCACACACAAATTTTCTGTCAAAAATTTGTGTTGATACGACTTTGTCTTTTACTTCAACCAGCATATTCTCGATTTATGCAAAGGTCTGAAAAAGAAACGACATTAATGATCAAAATCTGGTCTCCAGTGCCTTGTATAGCTGACAGCAATGATGAAGAAACTTGTTAAATAAAAAAATACACGTATATTTGCAGCACATTCATGATGGATATTAAAGAACGAGGGGACATGAGTCCCCTCTTTTTGTAACTGATGATTAGTAAAAAGAAAGTATTAGCGCTCATTGATGAGAGGATTGCAGAACTGGATAACGGACTGTTTGTTGTTGAATTAAACATATCATCTGCCAACGTGATTCAAGTGGAGCTTGATAAGTACGAAGGGAACGTATCTGTTGATGATTGTATTCGCGTATCAAGGAATGTTGAACATAACCTTGATCGAGAAGAGCAAGATTTTGAACTTACAGTAACATCTGCTGGTTTGGATCGAGGTTTACGCGTTTTACCTCAGTATGTAAAAAACATAGGTCGAGACGTTAAAGTTAAGATGTCTGAAGGTTCTGGTAAACTAGAGGGTACATTGATCGCTGCCACTGAGGAAAGCATAACGTTGCAAACAACTCGAAAAGAGCGCATCGAAGGAAAGAAGAAAAAAGAAACCATTGTGGAAGACCACGTCATCCCGATGGAGAATATAAGACAAACGAAGGTAGTACTGTCCTTTAAGTGATGGTCACCTTTGAATTATTAAGCGAACAATAAATAAGTAGAAAAATGGACAGTTTAGAATTGATCGAATCGTTTTCGGAGTTCAAGGAACTGAAGAACATTGATAAGCAAACGATGCAACACGTTCTTGAGGACGTGTTTCGTGCGATGCTTAAAAAGAAGTTCAATACAGATGAGCACATCGATGTAATTGTGAATATCGATAAAGGTGATGTTCAAATCTTCCTTAATAAAGAAATCGTTGATAACGGCGAGGTGGAAGATGTTAACACAGAGATTGCCTACGACGATGCAATTAAAATCGAGCCTGATTTTGAAATCGGAGAGGAGGTTACTGAAGAGTTCAAGTTTAATGACTTTGGCCGTAGAAATATTCTATCGCTTCGTCAAAACTTGATTTCTAGAATCATGGAGCTTGAAAAAGATCACCTTTACAAACTTTACAAAGAACGTATTGGGGATATCATCACTGGTGAGGTTTACCAAGTTTGGAAGAAAGAAATCATGGTTCTTGATGATGAAGGAAATGAATTGTTACTTCCTAAATCTGAGCAGATTCCTTCTGATTATTTCAAAAAAGGAGAGTCTATTCGCGCTGTAGTTGCAAAAGTAGACATGCGTAATAGCAGTCCAGTAATTATCTTATCAAGAACTGCAGGTGAATTCTTAGAGCGTTTGTTCGAGCTAGAGGTTCCTGAGGTGTTTGACGGGTTGATTACAATCAAGAGAATTGTTCGTGAACCAGGTGAGCGTGCGAAAGTGGCGGTAGAGTCATACGATGATCGTGTAGATCCAGTAGGAGCATGTGTTGGTATGAAAGGTTCTCGAATTCATGGAATCGTTCGTGAGTTGAGAAATGAGAACATCGATGTAATTAATTATACGAGCAACCCACAGTTGTTCATTCAACGTGCTTTATCTCCAGCGAAAATCACTTCGATTGAAATCGATGAGGAAGCAGCTAGAGCAAAGGTTTTCTTGAAGCCAGACCAAGTTTCACTTGCAATCGGTAAAGGGGGACACAATATTAAGTTAGGTGGACGCTTAACAGGATATGAATTAGATGTTTACCGCGAAGGTGAAGTTGACATTGAAGATGTTGATTTAGAAGAGTTTGCGGATGAAATCGATTCATGGATTATAGATGAATTGAAAGCAATAGGATGTGATACGGCGAAGTCTGTATTAGAAATCTCAGTAGTTGATCTTGAAAAAAGAACAGATCTTGAGGATGAAACCATCAAGGAAGTGTTTAAAATACTACAATCTGAGTTCGAGTAAATCGACGCAATTAAGTATATTTAGACACCTAAAAAAGAAACAGTAACCGAGAGGGCGCACAAAGCGATTATGGCGAAACCAGTAAGATTAGGAAAAGCAGCAGGAGAATTTAACGTTGGTATATCAACCATCGTCGAATTCTTAGAGAGCAATGGAGTAAACATTGATCCGTCACCGAACTTAAAGTTGACGCAGGATCAGTATGAAATGTTGAGCACTGAATTTGCTGCAGATCACGACCTAAAAGAGAAAACGAAGCAAAAGCCGGTAGCTCGAGAGAAAAGAGAGACTATCTCACTTAGAGACAAAGATAAGTCTGAAGAAGTGGAAGTGAAAGTGGAAGCTGAAACGGAAACAGAATCAGACAAGGTTGTTGAGGAAGTGGTTGAAGAGGTTACTGAGGAGGTTGTTACTCCTGAGGTAGTCGAAGAGGTAGTTGAAGTTGTTGAAGAAGAAACGACTCCTATTGAGGAAGAAGTATCAGTTGAACCTGTCGTTGAGAAGACAGAGGAAGAGCCAGTCGAAGAGGAGAAGAAAGACGGCGGAGTAAAGGTGCTAGGAAAGATTGATTTAGGTTCAATTAACACGAAGACACGTCCAGAAAAGAAGTCTAAGGAGGCGAAAGCCGAAGAAAAAGCAGAAAAGAAAGCTCCAATTAAGGAGGAAGTAAAAGCTGCTAAACCGGAAGAAAAGAAAGAGGAGAAACCGAAAGAGGAAGCGAAGCCTAAGGTGGAAACTGAAACAATTAGAGTTCAAAGAGCGAAGCTTACTGGACCTAACGTTGTTGGAAAAATTGAACTTCCTGTAGAGAAGCCTAGAACATCTAGTGCTGATAAAAAGAAGAGAAAACGTGTTAGGAAAATTGATCCATCTAAGCAGACACAGGGTACCAACCCTAATGCTGGAAACGGACGAGGTGCACGTGGTAATAAAGGCGGAAAGAAAGTAAGAGTTGAAAAACCTGAAATTACAGAAGCTGATATTCAGAAAGAGATTAAAGAGACACTTGCACGTCTTTCCAATAAAGGAGGGAAGTCAAAGGCCTCTAAGAATCGTCGATCTAAAAGAGAGACTGCATCGATGCGTCGTGAAGCGGAAGAAATCGCTGCTGCATACGAGGATAAAATCCTAAAGCTTACTGAGTTTGTTACTGTTTCCGAATTAGGGAATATGATGAACGTAAGTTCTACGGAAATTATCTCAGCGTGTATGACGCTCGGAATATTTGCCTCAATTAACCAACGACTCGATGCTGAAACAATTCAGATTATTGCTGAGGAGTTCGGATATGAGTGTGAGTTCGTAAGTGCAGAGGTTCAAGAGTCTATTCCGATTGTTGAGGATAAAGAGGAGGATTTGCTTCCACGTGCTGCTATTATCACGGTAATGGGTCACGTAGATCATGGTAAAACATCGCTTCTTGATAGAATTAGAAATGCAAATGTAACCGATGGTGAGGCCGGAGGAATTACACAGCACATTGGTGCATATAACGTTGAGTTGAAAGATGGCCGCACAATGACCTTCCTAGATACTCCTGGTCACGAGGCCTTTACGGCCATGCGTGCTCGTGGTGCTCAAGTTACCGATGTCGCCATAATTATTGTCGCAGCGGATGATGATGTGATGCCTCAAACGAAAGAGGCTATTTCACACGCACAGGCTGCTGATGTACCAATGATTTTCGCGATCAATAAGATCGATAAACCTGGTGCAAGCGCTGATAAAATTAAAGAGCAGCTTTCTGCAATGAATATTCTCGTTGAGGATTGGGGTGGTAAATACCAATGCCAAGAGATATCTGCGAAGCAAAACTTAAACATTGATCTTTTATTAGATAAAGTTCTTCTTGAAGCAGAGATGCTTGAATTGAGGGCTAACCCGAATAAAAATGCATTAGGAACTGTTATTGAGTCTTCTCTTGATAAAGGGAAAGGTTATGTAACCAATATGCTTGTAGAAGCAGGTACAATGTGTATCGGTGATGTTGTATTAGTTGGACGTTACAGTGGTAAGGTTAGAGCAATGCATGATGAGCGAGGAAATGACATCTTTGAGGCTGGACCTTCTACTCCAATATCTATTTTAGGATTAGATGGCGCACCGCAAGCAGGGGATAAGTTTAACGTTTTTAAAGATGAACGTGAGGCGAAACAAATTGCAGTTAAACGCACACAATTACAGCGTGAGCAATCTGTTAGAACACAGCGTCATATTACACTTGATGAAATTGGTAGACGTATAGCATTAGGAGACTTTAAAGAACTTAATATCATTCTCAAAGGGGATGTAGACGGTTCTGTGGAGGCCTTGACTGATTCATTTCAGAAACTTTCTACTGAAGAAATCCAAGTTAATATTATACACAAAGGAGTTGGGGCTATTACTGAAAGTGATGTTTTGTTGGCTTCTGCTTCTGATGCTATAATTATCGGATTTAATGTGCGACCAATGGGGAATGCAAGACAGATTGCAGATAAAGAAGAGATCGATATTCGAATGTACTCAATTATTTATGATGCTATTAATGATCTTAAAGATGCAATGGAGGGTATGTTGTCCCCAGAGTTCAAAGAAGAAATTACAGGATCTGCAGAAATTAGAGAAACATTTAAAATTTCTAAAATTGGAACCATTGCTGGATGTATGGTCACTAATGGCAAAATTTACCGAAATTCTGGAATTCGTTTAATTAGGGAAGGAGTCGTTGTATATACAGGGGAACTAAGTTCTCTGAAGCGTTTTAAAGATGATGCCAAGGAAGTCGCTAAAGGTTATGATTGTGGGATGCAAATCAAAAATTATAATGATATCCATGTTGGAGACGTTCTTGAGGCTTTCCAAGAAGTTCAAGTAAAAAAGAAATTAAAATAATATTTGAAAACTGTAATAGCTAGGGATAGCCGCTTTTTTTATTGATTTAAAAACTACTGTGTAAACAAAAACGCGTTTGAGAATTTTGATTTGACCCTAACAAGTTGTCTATCCGCTTCAAGACGCGTCCTAAACCTTCCTACCCATACTTTATAATTTGGCGTTTCGTATTTCATTTCTACAAATTGTCCCGGAAAATTAGCTTTAAAATTTAGTAAAGCTTTTGTCGCGTAAGAGCGTCGCCCACTATATATTTGAATTTTAATAAAAGGCATCTTTTTATTCATTTCTTTTTTCAAAGCTAGGATGCGTTCAATTTCTGCACTTTTATTTATTGTAACCAAGCCCTCTTGAGCTAAAGCAGGCACTGAAAACAAGGCATTTACAACAATAAATATGAATAATTTTTTTTTCATGCAATTAAATTATTTTTACAAATGTAATCCAATAAAGTTTATGGCTTTGATTTTTACTTATTTAGAATGCTTATAAATTAGGAATTTACGCAGATCTAACATTTCAAAAACGGACATTATATCTTACTTTTGCGGAAGATTTTAAAGTTAAATATTACACGTTTGCTTGAAGAAATCGCATTAAAGTTTAGAAACGACCCCTATCGACACTATGAAACAAGGATTTAAATTTTACGCGCCCTCAAAATTACTTTCAACAGGGCTTTTATTTTTAACAATTATATTCACGTCACTTTTCGCTCAAGACGGAGATCCGGTTAAGGGAAAATCTTTGTTCAATGCAAATTGTGCGGCATGTCACCAGTTAGACAAAAAGATGACTGGTCCAGCCCTTCGCAACGTAGAGACTAGGCTCAGTGAAACGGAAGGTTTAGACCGAGCCTGGCTTAATTCATGGATTAGAAACAGTTCTGCAATGATTAAGTCTGGTGATGCATATGCCAACAAAATATATTCGGAATACAATGGCTCAGCAATGACTGCTTTTCCACAGTTTTCTGATGAGGATATAGATAACATCTTAGCTTACACAGCGAAAGAAAAAGTTGCCCCTTCAGTCGCAGTAGTTGGCGCGAGTGAGGCCAATGTTGAAAGCAGTGGAGTGTCTCAGGAAATTGTACTAGGTGCACTAGCAATTCTTTTTGGGTTACTCGCTCTAGGCTTATTTTTAGTAAATAAAACTTTACGGCGTTTTGCATCTGCAAACAATGTAGAAATAGCTGAAGCGATTAAAAGAAAATCACTTTGGAAAGCATTTGTTCAAAATCAATTTTTAGTAATAGCCCTTTTACCATTCGAAAAATTGCTGGCGAAAAAGTAATTAGTATCAATCACTTGAACACACTTTGGAACTTTATCAAAGGAAGAAAAACGTTTGGTGAAAGTGAAAACTTACGAAAACTCATCAAAGAAAATATTACACGAGAAATGTACAATTCAATTAGAAACAATCATAAGGAAGTGGTGGTAACGATTTCTAATTTAACAGTCAATAAAATTGAGTATAAATCGATCAATGATTATTCTTATGAAGACTTTTGTGATTGGATTTGGGGCTCTTGTAATTATGTGCCTTTTATGAGTTTATTAGAAAAAGAGCATTGCCAATACGGAGACGGTGGTTTTGGTGCTTTAATACCGATTCGAGAAGCCATTTTAAGAGGTGCTACAGAGATTGATGCCATTATTCTTGATACAGAAGTTGCTCAATTGAATCGAATGCCTTCTAAAAACCCTTTTTCATTGTTGTTTGATGTATTTGACTTTATGCTAACCCATGTCGAAAAACACAATATTACTATTGGAAAATTAGCAGCAAAA
>Ga0208973_1001697_pt1 | contig 9437 bp, 8 predicted proteins | sample AOAMet_66_BLW_10_2_FD_188233 | JGI IMG/M metagenome (GOLD analysis project Ga0208973, IMG submission 188233) | Ammonia-oxidizing marine microbial communities from Monterey Bay, California, USA - CAN11_66_BLW_10 (SPAdes) | ecosystem: Environmental > Aquatic > Marine > Intertidal zone | place...
TATACATATCTTGTTAGCAATGAAATCCTTCTAAGGCTTTACACCTCCCTAAAACTAAGGAATCAATTAGATTATTTAGATGAGGTTTTTTTCCAATTCTTTTCAGTGATTCAACCCAAAGGCCTATTCTTAGAATCCTCATTACAGGAGCACTTGTTTTTATTCTTGGATTGTTTGGTGGGGGTGTTTTTTGGATTTTTAAAACTGAAAACAAAAATCACTACATTTCAATATTTTTCTTACACCCCCCTATTTTTTGACTTTTATTTGTAAAAAAGTAACTTTTTTAGAGTTTTTAGACCAAAAACAGATATTATTTTGGTTCAAACCATGTAAAATATCAAAATTCACAGTTTATATTTTTATTAATATCGTATTTTAAATGGTTATAAACTAGAATAATTATCATAATCTTTATTTTGAATATCTATTTTTTTCAATATGCTATCGATTGTTAATTAATCTATTTTTCTGGTTTGTTATTGTAAAAAAAGGCTGAATTTTGTTGGTTAAATTTAGATTATGATAAATGCTTATATAAAAGGAACAGGGTCTTATGCTCCTAAAAACGTGGTAAAAAATGATTTTTTTGAGAGCGTTGGCTCCTCAGATAAATGGATTTATGAAAACCTAGGAATAAAAGAGCGCAGGATTTCAACTGGTGAAACCACAAGTGATTTGGCCTACCAGGCTGGCTTAATTGCAATCCAAGATGCTGGTCTACAAGTAGAAGACATTGATCTTATTATAATAGCCACAGCAACTCCAGATAGGTTGGCCCCTTCGTGCGCATGTTTTGTTCAAGAAAAATTAAAAGCTAGCAATGCTGTTGCCTTTGATATTTCAGCAGTTTGCTCTGGAGCATTATTTGCTACAGCTACAGCAGTACAATACATTAAATCTGGAATGTATAAAAATGTACTTGTGATAGGCGCAGACACCTTTTCTACCATTACAGATTGGAACAGAAGAGATGCTGTCTTTTTTGGAGATGGAGCTGGCGCCTTAGTTCTCTCTCATACCACACAAGACAAAGGTTTTCAAGATTTTATTTTAAAAACAGACGGCACAGGGAAAGAACATTTTACAATACCAGCGGGTGGATCAGAAAAACCAGCTAGCAATGACACCCTTTCTAGTGGAGAACATTATTTTAAAATGAATGGCTCACAGGTGTATAAAACTGCCATAGATGTTGTTCCTAAATGTATAGACGAAATACTATCAAAAAACAACTGTAGCATAGATCAAATAAAATACCTCTTACCCCATCAACCTAGTATTAGAATCTTGCAGGAGGTAGCTCGCAGGGTTGGTTTGCCATTTGAAAAAGTAAAAACAAACATGGATAGATACGCCAATACATCTGGAGGAACTATACCTATTATTCTTGACGAAACGCTAAAAGAAAACACATTTGAAACCGGCGATTTATTATTGTTTGCTGCCGTAGGAGCTGGCTGGACATGGGGAACCGCACTCTACAAATGGTAATTTTATGATTCACTATTCTTAAATATAAAAAATATGCTTTCTAACACTACATTTCTAATTACCGGTATTGCAGACAAAAACTCTTTGGCAATGTTTGTGGCAAAACAGATTATCAAACAAGGTGGTAAGGTTGTATGCACTGGCCTTGGAGTGAGTAAACATCACACAAATTTATCAGAAAAAGCAAAAGGGTTTCTCAATAAAAATTATGAAGATTTTAAACTAGCTGTTTCCCAGGAGCTTGGTGAGACTCATGTTGAAATACTAGACGCCTCTTTAGATGAGAACATTGATACTTTTGCTCAAGAGTTGTCTAACAAAGGAGTGAAACTAAACGGTTTTCTACATGCAATTGCCATGGATAAGACCATTCGTAAAAAAGAGGTGAAACCCCTTCTAGATGTTACAAAAGATGAGTTTTGTGACACCATGAATGTATCTGCCTATTCTCTTATAAGACTATCTCATTATTTGCTTAAATACGATGTATTACAAAAAGGCGCTTCTATTTGTTCTTTGAGCTATATAGCGGCAGCTAAAGTAACATTTCATCCCTACCGAAATATTAGTATTGCAAAGGCGGCATTAGAAAGAATAACCGTAGAGCTAGCCGATGAGCTTGGAAGATCTCATGGCGTGCGAGTTAATGTAATTAGGTTCTCAACCTACATGGGTAGTAAAGCTGGAAATGCAACCCTAACAAACCAGGACATTGAGACCGCAAATAAAATGAGCCCACTTGGTAATGCAAAACCTATGGATCTTGCCCATGAGATTGTACACCTATTTAGACCAGGACTCTCTATTACCGGAGAAATAAGACATGTAGATGGTGGGTATAATATTACAGGATAAGACGTTAAATTTTAAATAAATAGTTTGCCTTATGGGAAAAAAAATCAACTTCTTCATATTAGCTATCATCGTTATTATTTGTGTTTATAGTGCGAGTAACTACCAGGAATTAACAACTATAATAGATTCTGGGGACACTGCATGGATGATTGTTGCCAGTGCATTTGTGTTACTGATGACCCCTGGATTATCATTCTTCTATGGAGGTATGGTATCTAAGAAAAACATCATTTCTACGATGCTTCAAAGTTTCATTGCACTTGGTGTTGTCAGTATTCTTTGGGTGTTGGTTGGTTTTAGTTTGGCATTTGGAGATAGTATTGGAGGCATTATAGGTAATCCTCTCACCTATTTTGCATTCAACAATGTAGGGCTAGAACCAAACTCAGATTTTTCTTCAACAATACCGTTTTTACTTTTCGCGCTATTTCAATTAAAATTTGCAATTATTACCCCAGCCTTAATTACTGGTAGTTTTGCAGGTCGTGTTCGTTTTAGAAGTTATATCTTTTTTATGGTGCTTTTTAGCCTGCTTATATACAGCCCACTTGCACACATGACTTGGCATCCAGATGGTCTTTTTAGAAATTGGGGTATTTTAGACTTTGCAGGAGGAACTGTAGTGCATATGTCTGCAGGATTTGCTGCCCTAGCTGGTGCTATATTTTTAGGTAAAAGAAAGGAAATAATAGAGAGTCCTGCAAATGTTCCATATGTGATTTTAGGTACAGGGCTACTGTGGTTTGGATGGTTTGGATTTAATGCTGGATCTGCCCTTGGAGCAAACTCAGATGCAGTAATTGCTTTTGCAAACACTAATATAGCCTCTGCAACTGCAATGATTACTTGGATTTTCTATGAAAGAATGTTGGGCAGAAAAATGTCTGCAGTAGGCGCCTGTATTGGTGCTGTAGTAGGCCTTGTGGCTATTACACCAGCGGCAGGTTTTGTTAATATTGGCCAATCCATGTTTATTGGATTTATAGCGGCTATTATTTCAAACTATGCCATCCACTTAAAAAACAAAACCAATGTTGATGATACATTAGATGTATTTCCAAGCCACGGGGTTGGAGGTATTGTTGGTATGTTACTAACGGCAGTATTTGCAAAACAGGTGGGGCTTATATACGGCCAAACAGATACATTTTTGTATCACCTTTTAGGATTGGTACTTGTATCGGTGTATTGCTTTTTTGGAAGTTACCTGCTGTACATGTTTGTTGACAGGGTTTTAACAATGCGTGTAAGAGAAGATCAAGAAGAAAGAGGGCTTGATTTAAGCCAGCACGGAGAAAAATTAGAATAGAATAATTTTAAAAATAGCAATACAAAATAAAAGCCTCATTGTATATTACATACAATGAGGCTTTTTAAAGTTGGTGTTATTTAATTTACAATACTAGTCAAAACTTGAGAATCCTCCAGTATAAGATGCTGTTATAGAAACTCCAGAGGCATCTGTAAGATTCACCTCTATTGTTGTGTTATTTCCAGATCCAGAAATAACAACTGTACCTGCAGAGGCGTTATAACTTCCAGAAGCACAACTAAAATTTGATGTGTTAAAACTTGCACATGCATCGGCAACTACCCAAGTAAATGGAGCTCTTTCATTTGCATAAGTATAGGTGCCAGCTACAAGGCCATCAGCACTATTTGTGTTTAGATCTAAGTAAATAGTTGCACCTTGACCAACAGGAGTTGAAGAATTTATAGTTATACCATCTCCAAGTAAATATACATCCCAATCATAGCTGCCATCTTCATTTTCTCCATAATTTTCTAAACCTGCTGCGGCAATATCAAACTCTTCTCCTGCAATGCTCATCACATTATTAGAAGTGTTGTTGTTGTTGTCATCATCGCTACTACATGAAATTGCTGCGATACTCATAACTAATGCTACTACTACTACTTTGAAATTTTTCATAAATATGTTTTTAAAATTTTTTCAAAAGTACTCAAAAACAATTCGTAAACAAGAAAATCTATATCTAATTACATGGGGTTAATACATTACAAAAAGCACTAAAAAGGTATTAAAAATCTATCATATTAGCGTAAATTTATACCCACTAAAATTGTAAGAGGTATGAAGAATAATAAAGTGCATCATTATATCAAAAATGTTCTAGAAAACATGCCCTTAGGATGGTTACATACAACCACACACCGGCTTGATATTTATAATGAAGGGTTGGCTAAAACTGAATTCACTAATACACTTGAATCCCTATATAAAGAAAACAACTTTACATCAAAAGCACTTGAAAAGCTACCAACAGCCTATGATTACATTAGGTTAGGACATCCTCTGTCATGTCTGTTAGAATGGGGTATAGCAAAAAAATGCAACTTAGATTCAAAAAATGTCATTAGTTTTTCTTCTAAAACAATGCCACTATTGGCCATTTTAAGACAAAATGCACTAGAGAAAAAACACACCCAAATTATTTACACACATGAGCAACCAAATTTAAAACACCTAGAGGTACTAAAACAAGTATATGGATATGCATTTAGTCTAAAGCGTGTAAATACCTCAGAGGCTATTGAATCTTTTGATGGTAGTACCATTTTTATTTCAGAAAATAAGGATGTTACAACATTAGATCTTCATGAAAATATTGACTTTCTTGTATCTATACATGAGAGCCTTGGTAGCGTTTTGCTAGTTAATGGAGATTACAATAAGTCTTATATTTCTCAGATACAACATGTTCGAAGAAGAGAAACTATAGCCATGACACCTGCCAATTGTTTGGTGGCATTGCAAAAACTTTTACACATTTCTATAAAAGAAACACCAAGTACTTTAGAGGCAAATAAAGCATCTGTTCTCTCTAGTATAAATACTATTACTGGCACAAACACAAGACCACTTGTTGGCTCTAGTGGATTGTCTATCCAATATGCAATTATGATGGGCCTTGTAGATCATGCAATGGAGCACCATGTGGGCAAAGCCATAAAATTTGTAGTGCCCCCAAACTGTTATGGCGGCACAAACGACCAGGCAAGACGAGTTGCAGCTTCTATAGATTGTGTTGAAGTGGTAGATCTACCCGTAGATGGAGACAATGATATGGTGCAAAGTATTGACGCTGTTTTAGAGCAAATTGCGCAGCAAGATGCCATAGCATACATTATTGCAGAAATACCCACAAACCCCAGGGTTGAAGTTCCAGATCTTGAAGCGCTTAAAAAGGTGTTAAGCATTACAAGGAAGACCTCTAGTGGTGAAAAAGCAATAGCCCCTGTATTTATATTAGACCAAACATTTTGCCCTAACCTACACTTTTTAAGTAATGATGCTACCCTATCTGGTGTTAAGGCAATAGCATACGCCAGTGGATCTAAGTTTCCAAGTGGAGGACTATGCACGGCAGGATATTGTATTGCAAATAAAAAAGGGGATGTGTTTACAAGTAAAATTGCATTACATCTTGAGCTTTGTGACAATGAAGCTACAAACTTACAGTATGAAATATTAGCAAGGCAATTACCTTCTATGAATCAAAGGATTATGGACGCCTATAAAAACACCCGTGAATTTGTAAACTTTATTGAAGAGGTGTTGCCACAGGCAAAAATCAACTTTGTATCTCAAGTATTAGCAAACCAAGGATTTACTCCCTCTGTATTTTCTTTAGATCTTCCTACCAAAGGAAATACAGCACAAGAGAAAGAAACCTATAAAAGAGGGTTAAACCATAAACTCATTAAGGCTATGATTACGCAAATACCAGATCAAAGCAAATACTGTGTGAGTTATGGGCAGTTAAAGGGTTGTTACTGGACCATTCCGGCCACATCTACCCAAGGAACTACCAAAGAAGGAGATAAAGATTATATAGCACGTGTTTCTGTATCTCCACAGATGGATCTAGAACTTCATAAAAAAGTGTTTTTAGATTTTGCGGAGTGTATTTAAACTACTAGTGATTTACTATAGGTTATAATTATCTATAGAATGTTATTTACTTTTTCATTGTGCAAAACCATAGTGGTTTGCGTGCTTTGAATATAGTCTAGAGTAGATAAGCGGTCTAAAATAAAGACTCGCAACTCATCAGAGTCTTTTACTGCAACATGTAAAACAAAGTCATGATCTCCTGCAATATGAAACAATTGAAGAACACCTGGTAATTGAGAAGCTTTGTTTATAAAATCAGCAATTACAGAGCGGTGCTGCTTGTTGAGTTTAATGGCCAACATAACCTCAATATTGAGACCTAATTTTTTTTGATCAATCTGTACAGAAGTTCCTTTAAAATAGCCTTTTTGGGTTAGTTTTTTAATTCTATCATGTGTGCTAGATTGGGCAATTCCAATCTTAGCGGCAATCTCTTTGTTTGATAGCCGTGCATTATTCAGTAATAGGTTTAAAATCTGAACATCTTTCGCGTCTAATTCTTTTTTCATAAAATTTTCGAATCTTTTTAGGTTTATTTAAAGTATTATCAAATACTATTGTGCATATATAGCTATTGTCAGATATTTGTACAAATATATGTTAATAAACAGAATTAAATATAGATAAATCACCCCTATATAGTTTCAAATGAATAAGAGTGAAATTAAACTATTTTCTCCAGCAACAGTTGCTAATGTAGCCTGTGGCTTTGATGTATTAGGCCTTTGCCTAGATACAATAGGAGATGAAATGGTAGTAAGAAAAGTTGATGAAAAAGGGGTTAGAATAACTAAAATTGAAGGGTTTAAACTTCCTTTTGAAACAGAATTGAATGTTGCTGGAGTATCTGCCCTGGCCATGTATCAGGAGCTTGAACCAGATTGTGGTTTTGAAATTGAAATCAAAAAAAACATAAAACCTGGAAGTGGTATAGGCAGTAGTGCGGCAAGCGCTGTTGGCAGCGTTTATGGAATCAACGCGCTATTAGGGAGCCCTTTAAACAAAACACAGCTTAGCCAATTTGCTATCAAAGGAGAAGCGTTGGCTAGTGGATCTGAACACGCAGATAATATAGCACCTGCGCTCTTTGGAGGTTTTACTTTAGTTAAAAGTGTAAGCCCTCTAGAGATATTACAAATTCCATCTCCAGATAATTTATATGTTACTATTATACATCCACAAATAGAAATAAAAACAGCTATTTCTAGAGCCATACTTCCAAAAAATGTGCCCCTTAAGAATGCCATTATTCAGTGGGCAAATGTTGGCAGTTTTATTCATAGCTTACACACGAGTGATTACCCCTTAATGCAAAGGTCTTTACATGATGTTATTATAGAACCACATAGAAGTAAACTAATACCACATTATAATGAGGTTAAACAGCAAACACTAAATGTTGGGGCTTTAGGAACAAATATTTCAGGTTCTGGGCCTTCTATCTTTTCTTTATGCGAAGGAATTGAAAACGCTAACAAAGTAGGAGATGTAATGAGAAACATATATTCAAACACAGGTATTAAATTTGATGTTCACATCTCAAAAATTAATACCCAGGGGGTTAAAATTCTATAGTTATATGGTAATTTTTAGTAAGTAAGAAAAAAAGGATATTTAATAAAAATAGAAAATGAAATACTACAGTTTAAATAAAAAAGCCGAAGAAGTATCATTTAAAGATGCTGTTATTAAAGGATTGGCAAAAGATAAAGGACTGTATTTTCCTGAAAAAATAACACCTTTATCTAAACCGTTTTTTGAGAACATAGATACCCTGTCTGATGTTGAGATTGCTTTTGAGGCTATAAAGCAGTTTGTAACACCAGAAATCCCTGAGCGTATTCTAAAAAAAATAATAGAAGAAACCCTATCCTTTGATTTCCCTATTGTATCGCTGAGTAAAAACATATCAACCCTAGAGCTATTCCATGGTCCTACCATGGCATTTAAAGATGTTGGAGCGCGTTTTATGGCACGTTGTTTAGGGTATTTTAATAAGGACAATACAAACCAAGTGACCGTATTGGTAGCTACCTCTGGAGATACAGGCGCAGCGGTAGCAAATGGTTTTCTAGGAGTTAAAGATGTTAATGTAGTGATACTATATCCAAGCAAAAAAGTAAGTGATATCCAAGAAAAGCAAATAACAAGCCTTGGGCAAAACATAAGCGCCCTGGAAGTGCAGGGTACCTTTGATGATTGTCAAGCCATGGTTAAAAATGCTTTTTTAGATAAAGATATTACCAAAAAAACACAATTAACTTCTGCTAATTCAATAAATGTGGCGCGTTGGTTGCCTCAAATGTTTTACTTTTTCTTTGCCTATAAAAAGCTGTATAAAACACATAAAGATATTGTCTTTTCTGTGCCAAGTGGAAATTTCGGTAATGTATGTGCAGGTATGATGGCACAACAATTAGGACTACCTATTAAGCATTTCATAGCGGCTAATAACGATAATAATGTGGTGACAAAATATTTAAAAACACAGCTGTACGCGCCTGTAAAATCTGTGCAAACCATTAGCAATGCCATGGATGTTGGAGATCCTAGCAACTTTGTTAGAATTCAAGAAATCTATAAAAATAAATTTGACAGATTACAAAAAAATCTATCTTCCTTTAGTTTTAACAATACCCAAACAAGAAAAGCTATGTTAGATATCTATACCAAGCACGGTTATGTGGCAGACCCTCATGGAGCGGTTGGCTATTTAGGCTGTAAGGCATATTTAGAGAAAAACACAAGGGCCCACTGTGTGTTTTTAGAAACAGCACATCCTACCAAGTTTCTAGATGTTGTTGAAGATGTTGTTAAAACAAAACAGGCCTTACCAAAACAAATACAAGCTGTCATAGCAAACAAAAAGGTAGCAACCACAATTTCAAACTATAGTGATTTAAAAGCATTCTTGTTATTGTAAATAAAAGTTAAGTTATTTCTACTATCTTGACAAAGGGCTTTTACACTATTAATTTTTGATAGTATGTCATGAAATTCCTAGAAATATGCCCTAAGTAACATGAGTGATAAAAAAATTGGATTTTGGTCTAGCACTTCCCTAGTAGCTGGTAACATGATAGGATCAGGAGTTTTCCTGCTACCTGCATCATTGGCAGCATACGGTTCTATTAGCCTGTTGGGTTGGCTGTTTTCTTCTCTTGGGGCG
>Ga0208973_1001721_pt1 | contig 9360 bp, 8 predicted proteins | sample AOAMet_66_BLW_10_2_FD_188233 | JGI IMG/M metagenome (GOLD analysis project Ga0208973, IMG submission 188233) | Ammonia-oxidizing marine microbial communities from Monterey Bay, California, USA - CAN11_66_BLW_10 (SPAdes) | ecosystem: Environmental > Aquatic > Marine > Intertidal zone | place...
GTCGTTAACACCCATCGAGGTGGATCTCTTGATTCCATCTCGATCTCGTCATACACTTCAATGATGAATGAAGGCGACTCAAAGGTATTTGATTGCGATTCAGTCCACCAACTCGTGTTGCGATCAGTGGCTTTGACGACGACGACCCATTCCCCGTCCGGTGAGAGCGGGAAAAAGGCATTCTCAACATCGATAGTACATGTGTTCCATGAATCATTTTCAACAACAACGGTGCAAATTGCAACAGTTCCTAATGATTTATTTGAGCGTTGCAAGGCGATATTAATGTCAACAACATCTGCATCAATTACAGAGAATGTCAAAGGAATTGATGAATTATTGTGCCCGATTAATTTCGAAGCATCAAAGAATATTTGAGGTACATCGTTCATCTCAGCGCAGCCATTTTCTTGGACTGGAGTATCTTGAAGAGTAGCAATACAATCGTCGACTGAGTCGACAACCCCATCAGCATCAGTATCGTCGATACAGCCGTCAGAATTCAAATCCCATGAAGAAGCATCTGTGAACGGACACAAATCACTCTCATATGGGACTCCGTCATTATCGGCATCCGTATGTCCAACAGGGTCGAGGACTACCCCTTGGATAGCCATACCAAAACCGATCTTATTTCCTTCAACACCAATAGAATTTGGAACATTACCAGGAGTGACATACCTTCCGACAACGAAGACATCAACCCAAGCACTTGAATCTAAACTTTCGGCCGATAGTGAGACTCCAACAGTTGTTTCATTAGTGCTCGGAAATGCACTCACATTCGAAGGGTCTGCAAAATCATAAAACAACATTGAAAATCCGTTTTCTTTGTAGGTATCTCCCACAGCAAATCTACCATCTGGCAATTTCACAAGAAGCTGTAGGTCATCAACCATGTGAGGTTCCGGCTTCGCTTGGAAAGCCATTCGAATATCAAGGTCTTGGCCCTGTTGAAGGATAAAACGCTGTTGAAAGACATCATCAGTTCCCAAAAAGGGTCCTTGTGCTTCTGTACCGTCCCATGGAGTAGATAGAAGCGATTCTAACGGTTCTCCAGCGCCCTTTCGTTGATTCATTAGGTCTAGCGGTTCCACGTCCTCCAAGCGATAAGAGTCATGAATCCATATATTCTCAATTGGCCGCACATCTTCCTGACTGAGATCGTTTTGAATCCCTTCTATGTCTATCACTTCTGAGAGGTTCAATCGCCCCCATCCATCGTAGGCATTTGGGGAAGAGCCTCCACCCGTCCCTCCATTTCTAAATTCATCAGATAATGGAGTTGTAGAGAGGGCAAGAAGTGATTTCAAAAGAGGTGCTGAAGGGGTGAAACCTTCACCGAGTAAAAGGTCATGTTGAAACAAAGGGGTGTTCGAAAACCATGGCTGAAGAGACCGAGAATCTACAATCTCAATAGACTCATTATGACCAGTAAACCAACCGTCCCGTACCATCTGTTCTAGAATGCTAGCGAATCCAGCAGCAGTTGGTGTCGACATACTCGTGCCGCTAAGTGTATGGTGGCCTGAGTTCCATGTGTTGGCTTGGCCGTCCGATCTAGCAGAAGTAATCGACACACCCGGAGCAAGGGCGAATATACCTCTTGTACCAGCTTCCGTAGGTCCGTGAACGGAAGAAATCCACCGTTCGGGATCATCATCTTTGGTCGAGGCTCCAATTGCAATTACGTTTCTTGCGTTTGCAGGTTCCAACACGTCGCCACCGTTATTTCCCGGAGCAACCAATGGAAGCGACCACGGGTATTCTCGAGTGAACGCATCGAAATCACCAGATCGAAGCGTATATTCTGTCGTATCGTCGCCCCAAGAATCAGAATGTAAGACTGCACCATATTCAGAAGATTCGAGTAATAAATAATCAACATCAGGAGGGAGCCAGCCTTCTTCGGATACGATATCTTGAACAACAAGTTTTGTTCCATATCCGAGCGCCATTGCAGCAGAAGGTATCTGATATTCTTCTGCAGTCGATACCGGATGGCAACCTACTGAACCTGCCGTATGTGTGCCATGGCGGTAATCACTGTGTCCTTGAGAATCCCAATCATCAATTGAAGTATTAATGTGAAGGATTTTCCGTTGAGATTCACCTACACTATCGCTTGTTAAATTTCGAAAGCAGGAATGATCGGCATCAATCCCAGAGTCAGCGATACCTACGACAACCCCGCTCCCATTCAATCCTAATTCCCATGCAAGCGGTAGATTGTAATCAGGCGCCTGTTTTGAGAGTTGAACTGCACTAGCGAGATTTCTACTAACTGTTTCCAGACTAGGTTCCAGCCATAGAACGCCGTCTATTTCGGAAAACCATTCTGCTGAATAATGATCTTTCCATTCGATAGTAACGTGAGGTAAAACAGCATCTTGAGCAATATTAAGAATTGAAATACCTATTTGATTGACAAGATTGTCGATTATTTCATGTTGTATTGGATTAGGTAAACTTGGTTCAAAAACGATGGTAACGAATTGTCCACCAAAAGGTATTGATTGCCATGGAGCTGGATCATTTATTGATTCAACTCCATCAAACGATTGAGTTGTCCGGTCGAGTTTCCATGCAATAAGTTCTGTTGGGGAAACAATTCTCAAAGGAACGTATCCAGATTGAATCGCATTATCCCACGCCGTTTGCGTCCATAGTTCACCCTCTGGTAAGGTAAGTCGTACTTCCTCCCCCCTAAGTTCTAGAGGCGCTCTGTCATGCACCAATGAGAGTGGTGCAGCCAGGAGCAAGACGAGTAGAAGAGCGCTTCGCACAACGTTAGGGACCTCCTCATCGTTGATGAAACACGCGATGCGCCATTTGCCTAGCGAACCATCGCGTTTAAATCAACCAACCAATCGCGAGGAACCATGAAGGCCTACCGTGTTGCTGGACAAGCCCCCTTTGGAAGCATGAGACAGAAGTTCTCTATCGACATCGTTGCAAGTTCAAAAGACGATGCTGAACACCGAGCGTACTCCACTATCGGATCACGCCACAAAGCGAACCGCCGAGCAATCAATATCATTTCTATTGGTGAAATAGACCCTCGAACATCAACCGAACCAGCCGTTCTTCACCACTTCCGCGACCAAATCGAAGCTGATGGTGGAAAAATCGAACCTGTAGCCGAAGAAGAGTGAAAGGCACATCGCCGCATTCATCAATGACCCCCTCTAGGCTATGATGGGGCGATAGATTGGAACAGACAGAACTCGAACAAACAGCACGACTCGTTGAGATGAATCGAGAACGCTATCATGAAGTCGAAGAACGTGTTGAGCAAGTGCTTAATGTTCTTGGCGAGCATGATGTAACGGCAACAATCCTTGAAACCCTTTCCAATAAAAACCATGATTCAGAAATGAACATGCATGTTTCAATCGGTGCTGGAGTAACACTCAGTTGTAAACACCCTGGCGGCGGCGAAGGAACGGCAATTATCGACTTAGGAAGCGGCATCTTTGGCGAGCGCACCTGGTCTGATGCGGCTTCAGTGACTCGAGAGAGAATGGAAGAACTCGGATTGCTTTTAGAAAACCTTCAATCTCAAAGCAAACAACTCGAAGCAACAATTTCCTCCCTTGCTAAGACATTTACTCAAGCAGCAGTAGCGCAACATGAACAACAACAACCAACCCCTCCTGTTGAACAACCGGTTGATGAAGAAGCCGAATCAACTGAGCCAGAAGAAGAGGAATCCACAACTACGAAACCAAATCGCCGCCGTGGCGGCATGTTTGGCAATCAGCTAACACTGGATGACTAGGTGAGAACATGGGATTGTTTGATCGATTCAAACGTCGCGTTCAAGAGGTAGCGGAAGAAGTTGATTCAGAGGAATTAACAGCAACAGAGGATTCTGAAGAAGGCCAAGTAGCTCTTCAGACAGCCACTGAAATTGAAGAAGATTGGGAAGATGAACCCCTTTCTGAACCGGAAGAACTCCCAGCCGAACCTACTGAGTCCGACGACGAGTGGGATGATTGGGACGATGAAGAGGAAGAAGAAATAGAATTACCACGACAACTTTCCAAGAAAGAGCGAAAGCGAATGGAAAAGTTGGAAAAACAACGCATAAAGGAACTGCGTCGAAGAAAAGCAACAGATGTTGCCAAGCCACAAGGGTCTCGCGTCGATCTCTCGATGATGAGAACAACAACTGGCCGGCAACTCGTTGAAGTGAAAGCCGCTCCAAAAGGTTCGACTGAGAAAGCTGAGATTGAAACAGAATCTGGCTCAGTATCCATCGATCTTGGTGGAGGTATTGTTTCCCAAGGCGGTCGAATCATCAAGGAAGGAAAGGTTCTTGATGATATTCTTGAAGAATTGGAATGGATGCTTCTTGAATCCGATATCTCAAGTGAAGCAGTAACGTCCGTCCTCTCCGCATTAAGGAAGAGCCTCGTTGGAGCACGGCTTCGTCGAGGTGCCGAACTTGCTAAAGTTCTTGAAGCCGCTCTAAAACGAGCACTACGCAACCTTCTTGCAGCTGGCTATTGGGACTTTGACGCCTCAGTACAATCGTATTTGGATGCGGGAGATGCGCCGGTGGTCGTCATGCTCGTCGGTGTTAATGGGACTGGAAAAACAACAACAGCAGCAAAGATAGCCCATCGCCTTCAATCAAATGGTCATTCAGTCATAGCCGCAGCAGGAGATACGTTCCGTGCTGGAGCAATTCAACAACTTGAATCTCATTGTGAAAATCTAGGAATTCGTTGTATCTCAAGTCAGCGTGGTGGCGATGCTGCAGCGATTGCACGTGACGCGATAGAATCAGCGAAAGCAAAGGGAATCGACGTCGTTCTTGTGGACACCGCCGGTAGAATGCAAAACAAAACGAATCTGATGAAAGAATTAGAAAAGGTCCGAAGAGTAGCAGACCCTCATCTTGTCTTATTCGTTGGAGATGCCTTGGCAGGAAACGATGCTGTAGATCAAGCAAAAATGTTCCAAGAAATGATGAAATTCGATGGAGCAGTACTTTCGAAAATGGATACAGATGCGAAAGGTGGAGCGGGCTTATCAATCGCTTACGCCACCGGGCGACCAATTGTTTTCGCAGGTATCGGGCAGGGCTATGATGACCTTCTACAATTCAACCCAGACTGGCTTTTGGATGAGATGTTTTCGTGAGGTGATATGATGTTCCAAGATGAAGAAACAGAACGGTTCTTTCAGGTAGTCCACCTTTTCCAACGGACTGCGATGGTTAATCTTGGCCTTATAGAACACCCAGAAGGCGGACCGAGATTCAATTTTCAAGAAGCTAAAGAAGCCATAGACATTCTTCGAATGTTGAAGAACAAGACAGAAGGTAACCTCGATAATTCTGCAAGAGCTATGCTCGATGGTGTAGTCAGCGAATTACAAATGCAATTCATGAACGGCCCAAAACGCAAGAAAGCGATGGATGAGGATATGGCTAACATGGAAAACGTCCGACAGACCTTCAATAATCCTCGAACTGCACCGGTTGAAGACATTACAAGCGAAGAATGAAGATTTTCACTGGATTTCATCGGTTGATTGATGAGCAAGAAACAATTCAGGTGAATTGGTTGCGATGTCTTACGTGAGTGAAGTTTCTTCTGATGACGCCCCAACAGTGCTCATTGTTGACAACAATCAGATGTCGATTATGAGGCTGAAAGAGGTCTTTCGTAAGCGAGGCTTTGCTTTAGTCGTCTGTGAGGATGGAGATGAGGCAGTAGACGAATACATCCGCCTCAATCCTGAACTCGTGGTTATGTCCCTTGACATACCTTCACTCGATGGCCATCTAGCAGCACTGGAAATGCGGGAACACGGAGGAGACTCCAGGATTCTCTTCATCGCTCCAAACAGACTTTCTGATCTTGCTGAACAGGCAACATTCTCGGCAGGAGCCGTAGGGTGGCTTACAAAACCAGTAACACAATCACAGTTGGATGAAATCTGGGACGAAGTATTAGGTGAAATTCCAGAAGCACCGGGATTAGAAGATTTGGACCAGTTATATCCAGAAGATCGAATCAAAGTTGAGCCTGATGATATTTTACCCGCGCTCCCGACACTTGCTGAACTTCCGCCGTTGGAAGAAATCCCTCCGCTGGAAGAACTCCCTCCGCTGGAAGTAACAGTTTCATCAGATACACCTGCTTCAAAACCAAAGAAAAAGAAAGGTCTTCGTAACTTTGTACTTTTGCTTGTTCTTGTTGGAGTGGGTGTAGGCGTTGCCTATCAGCAAGGCCATCTCGATGGACTATTGTAATCGCCCTTGTTGAACAATAACTCGAGGTTGATGCTGAACTGCCTGAACGAATTGTCCTTGCACTTGAACAAGTTGACCTTCTTGGATAATTGAACCAGCAGGCGCTTGTATTGTTTCTTCTCTTCGATAGGTATTGGTTGTGAGGAGCGACGGATCACCACGAGCGATTTGCCCATCAAGCCTCCTTGCATTCCAGTATCCCCAATAGACTAAGGCGAGAAGTCCTCCAAAGAAAACCAATCCAATAATGAACATGATTGCGCTCAATATCATCTCTCCAAGAGTCCTTTCCAGGAGGCTTGAGCGTACTTGGCAGCCTCCACAGCAGGCTCATCATTACCATGAATTCCAGAACCTACTATAATACAATCTGAACCCGAAAGAACTGCTTCATATGGATCTCCATAACGTTGCCCTTTAGCACCATCTCCAGTTGCAAGGTTGATTCCTGGAGTCCAAATTAACTTCGAGTTTCCAACTAATTTTCGTAACTCGGATATGCCAGATGGCTGGCTTCCATTTCCAATGAACCCGAATACACCTGGATGTTTTGAACCGTGTTCTGCAACAGTAGCGGTATAGGATGGAATCAGCAGATTACCGCGACTTGACATCTGTGCAAGTAGTAGAACTCCTCCGCTCCGTCCCTTTCCTTCCCAAGCAGCCTGTATACCATCGACAATATCAGGGCCACTGATTAGATGAGCTGTTACAAGGTCTGACCAACTTGCAATATTGTAGAGGCCAAGCATTTGCTTTTCGCTAATCTTACCAATATCTGCAAATTTTCTGTCTTCAAAAATGAGGAGGCCGAGATGATTTGCTTTCTTACAAAACGCCTTCCAATCCTCTGATGTCCAATCGTCAACCATGTCAACATGCGTTTTCAACGCGACAATAAATGGGTGCACAGCCTCGAGTAAATCATTCAATTCCTTCATAGTCGGACGATCCGCAGCCAAACAAACCAGTGATTGTTTTTGAGTAGCAAGTTCCATGTATTGTCGAGCCATTGGAAGGGTTGCAGATTCCCAACGTTCTTTCCAGACACTTTCAGGCTCCATAGTATCACCCAAGAGGTGGTATCAATCATAGTTTACGGAGGATACGCAAATCGTTTATGCAACTATGTGGAGGGATGAGCATGACGCAGAGGCGTACCATCAAGGCGATGCTTCTCGTAGCGTTGCTACTGAACGTCCTCTTGGCTGGTTGCTTTGGTTCTCCAGAAACAGCATCACAAGACGAGGATACCTCATCGAATTATCCTGACATTTATGAACGCCATACACTCGAATGGAACTGGACTGGATCGTATTCCAGAGTTCTTGAAGATGGTCCACATGAAGCCCTTTCTGTTCAGGAAGCAACAATTGATGTCGACACCTCAGGAACGTGGGAAGGTGGGCCCGATTCAGCAGAAGTGCACCTTTCATACTGGCTACCTTCCAACACAGAACTAGGTGATCAAGTTCCAGTGATTGCCGTCATCAGTCCTTATTTTTCCTATGGGCAGCAAGGGAGCGAATCATCTCCAACAAACGTAGTGGCGGCTGGACGTGGTGAATTCATCTATGACAACTTCATACCTCACGGTTACGCTTTGGCTCAAGTCGCAGTCTTTGCAACAGAGGACAGCACAGGCTGTTTTGATTACAGGGGCGACGGAGAAGGGCAAGGAATTCACGCTGCAGTCGAATGGCTGGGGACTCAAAACTGGAGTAATGGAAACGTCGCAATTTATGGTAAATCCTACGAAGGTGCGACTGCATGGGAGGCAGCAGCACAAGGCAGTTCACATCTCAAGACGATCGTTCCAATTTCAGGAACTACAGCTCTCGGGCCTCTTCTCTACAAGAATGGGAGCGCAGAAGCTCGCAGTCAAATCATGCACTCGAATTATGGTGGATCGATTCTTGATTATGACGCAGATGATTTAGACAACATGTGCGCAGACGTAGTTGAAGGCTTCTTAGCAGGGCCAGCACGGTATGGGCTAGGGGAACTTGACCCATACATGGATAATTATTACGATGAACGCAGCCACATCGACAAAGCCCTTGGCAAATACAACGGGAGTATCTACTGGGTACAGGGATTACAAGATTGGAACGTTGATCCCCACCAAGTGTTTGGAGGCCCGTCTGGGACAAATTGGTACCAAGCCTACATCGACGCAGGTTACGACGTTGCAGGAATGCTCGGCCAATGGGAGCACAACTATCCAGACCAATGGTCAAAACACAATAACCAGGAATCCGGATATGGCGGAGAAGCAATTCAGAACATGACTCGATGGGATTGGGGCCAAGACCTCTTTGAATGGATGGAATACTATCTCAAAGGGATTGGAGAAAAACCCGATTTACATGCCCAAGTACAACGAAATGACGGGCAATGGCGAATCGAAGAGTCATGGCCTCCGCTCGATGTTGAACGGTTAACATTGGAACTTTCAGACTGTGTAAATGATGGGGCTTTCGTTGGTGGAGGTGCCCCCGTCGTTGGCGGAGGTCAAACATTAACAGTAGAATGCCCAGCAATGAATGATACAGAAAGTCTCCATATCGCTGGTCTCGCAACCATCCATCTCTCTGCAGTTCCAACATTTGATGGTGGGCAAATATTTGTCGAAATGCAAGATTCAGTGACTGGTATTCGGTTGGGACATGCAACAATGGACGTCCGATACCATGCAGGTGGTTATGATGCCCAAACAGTCGTCCCCGGTCAATTGATTACGATGCTGATGGAATTCCAGGCAATCGATGCGATCCTCCCTGCAGGCCACGGTCTACGTTTTGTTCTCTCTGAACAGGGCGAAGATTACCTCGCACCAGCCTGCGGAACAACATGTACAGTCCACGTATTACCGTCTCTTTCTGTTGTAGAATTGCCTCTAATTGAACGAACAGAAGCAGACGTTCTCCTTACACCCCAATCTGAAGAAGCGGCGAACAATAATTGAGATTTTACTGTTCAAATTCGCTCACTGAACGATTGAATATTTTTAGAAAGAATATCGAGCAATTGATAAATTATATTGCAAAACATATGGTAAAATATGTTCATACTAATATTAAAAACAACTA
>Ga0208973_1001723_pt1 | contig 9357 bp, 9 predicted proteins | sample AOAMet_66_BLW_10_2_FD_188233 | JGI IMG/M metagenome (GOLD analysis project Ga0208973, IMG submission 188233) | Ammonia-oxidizing marine microbial communities from Monterey Bay, California, USA - CAN11_66_BLW_10 (SPAdes) | ecosystem: Environmental > Aquatic > Marine > Intertidal zone | place...
CTTAATTCTATAATGGATGGATGGGATCAACAAGCCCAAAAAGATAGTATTGAATGGGAATTTGGAAATGGGCATCTTATTAATGAAAAATATGATCCATTAGATCCATATACAATTTTAGATGGACACGATAAAATTCCTGAGGAAACTATTGGGTTAACCCCTATTCTTGACCGACAAGCATCCATTTATCCACAAGGAAGAATAATTAGTATAGTTTTAAAGGGGATTAGGAGTGAGCAAGAAATATTAAAATTACCGACCAAAATATTAAAAAAAAGTAAAGAAGAGTTCCCTGTAATAATTGGTAAAAGACTAGCCGAGTCTGCTAAGTTAAATAAAGGAGATCGCGTTCAAGTTAGGTGGCGAGATAGTAAAGGGACTTACGATGCAAACATGCTTTCAATTATTGAGGTCTTCGATTCTAATGTACCCAATATCGACAACGGAAAAATTTGGATTGATATTAATAAACTTTGGGGAATGACAAACCTAGAAAATGAAGCTTCTTATTTTGTCGTCGATGACAAATTTAAAAATCCTAAATTATCTTCTTGGAATTTCAAATCACGGTTTGCCCTACTAAAAAGTCTCAAAGACTTAATCAACCAGAAAAAAACAGCTCAATCTATAGTTTATAGCCTTTTATTAGCAATTGCACTCTTGGCTATTTTTGATACTCAAATTTTATCAATTTTTAGAAGACAAAAGGAGATAGGAACTTATATAGCATTGGGAATGACTCGTTTACGCGTGGTGCGTTTATTTACAATAGAGGGAAGTGTATACAGTGTTTTAGCGCTAATCGTAGGGAGTATTTATGGCGTTCCTTTTTTTATTTATATGTCTAAAGCTGGTTTTCCAATACCTCCGGCAGACCAAAAAATGGGGATTGCTTTAGCTGAAGTAATCTATCCTGTTTATGGCCTTAAATTAATTTTAATGACCGTTTTAGCGGTTATTATATCCGCTACAATTGTAAGTTATCTTCCCGCCAGAAAAATTGCAAAATTAAATCCAGTTCTTGCGCTTAAAGGAAAAAAACAATGATAAAATTCATAATAAAAGGAATTTTAAGAGATAAAAGTAAAAGTATAATTCCAATTGCTGTAATATCAGTTGGAGTTATGGTAACAGTAATGATGTCTGGGTTCTTGGAAGGTATTTTTTCTGATGTAATTAATCAAAATGCAAAACTAGATACAGGACATGTGAAGATAATGACTAAACCTTATGCAGAAAATAAAGAACAGCTTCCCAATGATCTAGCGCTACTAGGAATCAATGAATTAATTGATTCTTTAAATTTTAATTATCCTGATTTAATTTGGACGCCAAGAATTAAATTTGGAGGAATTATGGATGTTCCTGATGCCTCCGGTAATACCAAATTACAGGGTCCTGGAATCGGATTGGCGATGTCTATTCTAAGAGAAGAATCTGGAGAACTGCAAAGACTTCAATTAAACAAATCACTCAAAAAAGGAAGGCTCCCAAAACACAGTGGAGAAATTATTTTAAGTGATAATTACGCAACAAAATTAAATATCTCTCCAGGAGAAAAAATTACCTTTTTTGGGTCAACAATGGAGGGTAGTATGGTTTTTCAGAGCTACGAAATGACTGGTACAGTTGAGTTTGGATCTCCATTAATGGATAAAGGTACCTTTATCATTGATATCCGTGATGCTCAAAATATGCTGGATATGGAAAATGGAACTGGAGAGCTTTTAGGATATTTTAAAGATGATAAATATGATGATCAAAAAGCCTTAGTTATTGCAGAAAATTTTAATTCTAAATTTCAAGAAAGTAAAGACGAATATGCTCCTGTCATGTTTACACTTAAAGATCAAAATGGTCTTAGGGAGAGTCTGGATATGGGAGATGCGTTTTCTGGAATTTTTATTTTCATCTTTATACTAGCAATGTCTCTTGTGTTATGGAATACTGGGCTTATAGGCGGTCTTAGGAGGTACAATGAATTTGGTATCCGTTTAGCGCTTGGAGAATCTAAAAATAATGTGTTTAAACTATTGTTGATTGAGGCTTCTGTTATTGGATTAATTGGCTCAATAATTGGGACAAGCCTGGGTCTTGTTTTTTGTTATTACTTACAAGAAGTAGGAATTGATATCTCAAAAGATGTTGCTAATTCAACCATAATAATGCCCTCCGTAATGCGAGCGTACGTGACATCAGACCTTTTCTATATTGGCTTTATCCCCGGCTTATTCTCCATGCTTTTTGGGACAGCCTTAGCTGGGAGAGGAATCTACAAAAGAGAAACTGCTCGTTTATTCAAAGAATTAGAAGTTTAAAATTATATCATGAAAACAATAATCGCCCTTTTTTTATCAATTCAATTACCCTTATTACTAACAGCACAAGTAGGTGATTTAAAAGCATTAAAGATTATTGAGCAAATTGATAAAAACATGTTTTCTAAGACACAAATTATTACTTCCGAAATGATCGTTTATGGAAAAAGGAAAAAAAGAATCATAAGATCAAGGGGTTATTCTATGGGTAAAGAAAATAATTTTACAGAATATCTGTTTCCTGAAAGAGAGAAAGGAACAAAAATGTTAAAGCTTAATGAACGGCTATGGATTTATTCCCCCACAACAGATAGAACTATTCAGCTTTCAGGTCATCTTTTAAGACAGTCCGTAATGGGTTCTGACTTATCTTATGAAGATATGATGGAGGAAAAAAGGCTCTCTGAGGTATATGTTGCTAAAATTATTCAAGAAGACAGCTATAATGAGTCTCCTGTTTGGGTTATGGAACTCGTCTCTAAAGTTGAAGGATTAGCTTACCATAAACGGGTTCTATGGGTCGATAAAAATAAATTTGTCCCACTTAAAGAAAATCTCTACGCAAAAAGTGGAACCTTACTTAAAACAACAACGTTCTCTGATATTAGAAAAATAAATAAGAGATGGTTTCCCATGAAAATGAATTATAAAGATGTGCTTAAAGATGGTAAAGGAACAGATTTTATTATTCTTGACGTTTCTTTTAATTCTAAAATACCGGAAGGATATTTTTCTAAAAACATATTAAAAAAATGAGTTGTTATAATTAGAAAGATTTAGTGGAGATCAAAACTTATATTCTCAGGGTTTATTTATTTAATTATTGAATTTTATTAATTAAATTTAAAGTGTAGTACCCCTGTAGTAATTATGTAGTAAATGTTCAGCTCTCTTTTTAAAAATATTACTTACTATTGTGTCATTAAAATTATAAATGAATCGTTTTAGCCTCCTGTTAGTTTTTTTTATGTTTAACTATTTAAATTCTCAGGATCTTAAATTGTATGAAAAAGAAAGTTTTGTGTTTGAAAATGACACGCTTAATTACAGAATTCTAAAACCTTTAAATTATAACCCTAACAAGCGGTACCCTGTTCATTTATTTTTACATGGTTCTGGTGAAAGAGGAAATGATAATTCTTCTCAGCTAACCCATGGCGGAAAACTTTTTTTAAAAAAAGAAAATAGAAAAAAATATAATTCTTGGGTAATATTTCCCCAATGTTCAAAAAATGACAGATGGCCTAGTTTATCATCTGATCAGTGGAACAAAATCATCAATAATAAAATTACAAAGCCGAATAAAAGCCTAGGACTAGTCATAAAGCTAATGGATGAGTTTATTGAAAAAAAACAGGTTGACAAACAACGGATTTATGTAAGTGGTCTGTCTATGGGTGGCATGGGGACTTTTGAAATATTATTTAGAAGACCCGATATGTTTGCAGCGGCAACGCCTATTTGTGGAAATGGAATCCCTCAGCTGGCTAAATTATATGCTGAAAAAGTTCCTCTTTGGATTTTTCACGGTTCTGATGATAATGTGGTTAGTCCAAAATATTCCTTGGCAATGGCAAAAGCAATTATAGAGGCTGGTGGAAGCCCTAAAATGACTTTATACGAAAACACTGGTCATGGAAGCTGGAATAATGCGTTTGCAGAAAAAAATTTTTTAAAATGGATTCACTCTAAATCAAATAAACAATGAGTATCAATAAAATAACGTTAGTTTTCTTATTTGTGTCAACCCTAATTAATGCTCAACAAGTAGCAATTGCTGGAGGTGGTTCCGTGACGGATTGGGCAAATTTAAAAAAGTATCAAAAAAGTAATGCAGAATTAATAAAAACACCTGACCCAAATCGTGTTGTTTTTATGGGTAATTCTATTACAGAACAATGGGGGAATTTTGATAAAGCCTTTTTTCTTAACAATCCTTTTGTTAATAGAGGGATTGGTGGTCAAACGACACCTCAAATGCTTATTAGGTTTAAACCTGATGTTATTAATTTAAATCCAAAAAGCGTCGTAATTATGGCTGGAATAAATGATATTGCTGGAAATACGGGTCCAATAAGTCTTGAAAACACTGCTGAAAATATAATTTCAATGGCAGAAATTGCTGTTGCTAATAATATCGCTGTTTACATTTGTTCAACAATGCCTGCAATTAACTTTCCGTGGTCTCCTGGATTAGAGCCTGGACCGAAAGTAGTAAGGCTGAATTCTATTTTAAAAAATTATTGTGCTAAAAAAGGCATACCCTATGTTGATTATTATTCCGTAATGTCAGATTCAAAGGGCGGATTAAAAGTTCCTGAGTTTACCTCACCTGATGATTTGGTTCATCCAAATTTGGCCGGTTATAAAGTGATGGAAAAAATCATCTTATCGTCTTTAGATTCATTTGATTAATCTATACAGGATTACTTAAAACATTTTTAACAAAAAAAGTTAAAACAACGTGTTTTACTTTCCGCCCTGCAGTGGGAGTTGTATCGTTTTGACTATCTTTGAAATGTAGGGCTTCACACCCTGCTTTTGTAAAAAGGTAGTAAGGCTATGGTTGGCTGGACCTGCCTTTTTATTTTTTACCTCTTTTATTTGTAATAGATGCTTATATTTATAAAAAATAATTCTCATGAGCAGTAAATTTTTTGGAAATAGTAAAACTAAAACGGCGCAAGGCGAAAAAAATAAAAAAGTAGCAACCCCAAGAGCTACAAAAAGAACAACTGCAGTTCGAAAGACCGGAAGGGGGAAATAAAGGTTTTCTTTCGTAACATCCATTATCAAAAGCCATCAAACACTTATTTAGCTATATTTGCTAAAAATTATCTGTTGAAAGAAAAGAAGCCTGATAGTGTAGTCTGGGACGAAGCTCAAGAAAATTATATTGCTAAACTCTTGCCCTATGCAAGTAGTATAAGCGGTCCAATTATTGAGGTCCCTAATGTTGATGCTTTTAAAAAGAAAGGTGTTGACAAAGTTTCTAAACAGTTTCAGGCAGAACTAAACGACTTACAACAAAAAATCAAATCTTTTGTTTCACTTGCTAAAGATACTCAACAGGTCTATTCTGCGCGTTTTAAATTTGAACCAATTGTTGGAGAAACCTATCATCTTTACCAAGGTAAAAAAGAGGCTTTTCTTTCCTTAATTCCACCAAACCAGTGGAAGAAAGAACATTTGGGAACGTTTCTGTTAAACGGGGATTATAAATGGGAGCGTTTATAAGCGCTTTTTTATATGTATTTTTGTTTGATGAATAAACAAGAAACACCAAGGCAAAAAAAAATAAATAAGGTTTTACAGGAAGAAGTGGCTACTCTTTTACAGGGTGCTATTAGACAACAAAGCGTAAGTAACTTGATGATTTCCGTTACAAAAGTTCATGTAACTGCAGATTTAACCTCTGCCAAAATATACCTTAGTATTTTTCCTGGTAAAAATGCTGAAACATACTTTAAAAATTTAAAGGAAAATCGTTTTCAGCTCCGCCATGATTTATCTCAACGAATGAAGAACCAATTGAGAAGAGTCCCTGATCTGTCTTTTTATATTGATGACTCTCTTGACTATATCGATCGGATTGAAAAAGAATTAAAAGAAGGGGAAAATCCTTTAAAAAACACAAAGACACTAGAGCCAAGACAAAAAAAATAAGCTGTCTTTAAATATTAAGTAAAAAGAATGACCTATTCATTAAAAATCGCTTGGCGTTATTTCTTTTCTAAAAGTCAGCAAACGATTATTAACCGTATTAACATCTTTGCTTTTTTTATGGTTGTAGTTGCTACCGCTTCATTATTTATAGTTCTAAGTGCCTTTTCTGGCCTTAAAGACTTTGGGCTTTCTTTCACAAACTCCTTTGATCCCGACTATGAAATTATCCCTGTTCGTGGTAAATATTTAACCCTCTCTGAAAACACACTTTCCGAACTTGAATCTCTACCATTAATAGTTTCTGCGGCACAAGAGGTGGAAGAAAAAGTTTTTCTGTCTTTTAATGAAAAAAATCAGGTTGCCTATTTAAAGGCTGTTTCGGAAAACTACATAAATGTAGTTGGGGTAGACTCTTTAATCGCTCTTGGAAATTGGCTCTCATTTAAGGGTCCTGAGGCAGTGCTTGGTTTTGGCATTGCCGGAAACATGAGTGTAGGTGTCTTTGATTACAGCACATTTTTAAACATTACCGTTCCAAAAAAAAAGAAAACTGGCCCCTTAGATCAAAACCCTTTTTTTACTTTACCCTCGGTGGTGGTTGGCTTGTATCAAATTAGTGAAGACCTAGACAAAAAGTACGTGTTTACTGACCTGGCTTTTGGTCAGGAATTAATGGGGCTATCCCCAAATAGTTTTTCGTCAATTGTTTTAAAAACGGCAGAAAACGTAACCAAAAAAAAACTGGCAAAAGAAATTTCACCCTATTTTAAAGATCCGATAAATCTAGTTTCAAGATCCGAACAAAACGCCGCCCTTCATAAAATGCTGAACGTAGAACACCTTGCCATATATTTTATTTTTACACTAGTAATGATTATTGCTCTTTTTAATGTAATTGGTGCTTTAATTATGATGTTTTTAGATAAGCGGGGAGAAATAAAAATTCTTTTAGCAATGGGCGCTCAACCAAAAGGAATATATAAGCTTTTTTTTAATGTTGGATTATTAATCTGTAGCTTTGGAGGAGGCGTTGGAATTATGCTGGGGATTATTATTGTTGGTCTACAGGCTTTGTTTCCGTTTATTTATGTTCCCGGAACCTCTTTGGCATATCCTGTTTTATTTGAATTAAATAATATTTTAGTCGTTCTCGGTACGGTAATGGTTTTAGGAACTTTGAGTACTGCATGGGCAACAAGAGGATTAGCTAAAAAAGCTCGGTCTTATGCCGTTTCATAAGAAGAGAATTGCTCTAGTATCTCGTTAAAAACTTCAAAAACACCGGCAGATTCGTTTGATGTAACCATTCGAGTACGAAGGGGCTTAAAGTTTGGAATTCCTTTGAAATAATTAGTATAATGTCGGCGAGTTTCAAGTACTCCTTGAGTTTCTCCCTTCCAACCAATGGCCATTTCCAAGTGACGTCTTGCTACCTCAACTCTATCTTCAATGTTAGGAGCTATTGCATGTGTACCTGAGGCCAAAAAGTGTTTAACTTCATCAAAAAACCATGGGTTTCCAATACTTGCTCTACCAATCATTGCTCCATCTAATCCAAACTCATCTCGCATTAATTTAGCTTTCTCTGGAGAATTTACATCGCCATTTCCGAAAATAGGAATGTGCATGCGTTGGTTGTTTTTGACCTCGGCAATTGGCAGCCAGTTTGCATCACCTTTATACATTTGTGCTCGAGTTCTTCCGTGAATAGACAGTGCTTTTGCCCCCGCATCTTGAAGTCGTTCAGCAACCTCAACAATTTTGATCGAAGAATCATCCCATCCCAAGCGCGTTTTTACAGTAATAGGAAGGCTTGTGTGCTTGGCCATCTCCTTGGTAAGTTTAACCATTAGAGGAATGTCTCTTAAAATACCTGCGCCAGCTCCCTTACTTACTACCTTTTTAACAGGACATCCGAAATTTATATCAATTATATCTGGTTTTGAAGCCTCTACAATCTCCACTGAACGAAGCATTGAATCTAGGTTAGCTCCAAAAATTTGTATTCCAACAGGGCGCTCTTTTTCGTAAATATCTAATTTTTGAACACTTTTGGCAGCATCACGTATTAGTCCTTCTGAAGAAATGAATTCTGTATAAACAACATCTGCTCCTCGTTCTTTACAAAGCGCACGAAAAGGCGGATCACTTACATCCTCCATAGGAGCTAAAAGTAATGGAAAGTCAATTAATTCTATGTCTCCAATTTTAACCAAAATCTTTTTTTTGTAAAAATAAAGAAAAGACATGGTATTTCGATAATTTAGTTTCTCCAGAAAAGAGAGATAAATTGAAGGTTCGCTTTAAAAACCTTTTTGAGAGTTCTAAACCACAAAACTTTTGTAAAAATTCATTCTAATAAACCATGTGTTTAACAACAAGAACTATATTTTATTAAAATAGAAATGCGACAGCACAAAGCTGTATATTTGCGCTTAGCAACGAAATTGCCGAAATGAAGAACATTCGAAACTTTTGTATTATTGCCCACATTGATCACGGCAAAAGCACCTTGGCAGACCGTCTTCTAGATTCAACTGGAGCTGTTACTGAGCGTGAAAAACAAAATCAATTATTAGATAATATGGATTTGGAGCGTGAAAGAGGGATAACCATTAAGTCCCACGCAATTCAAATGGAATATGAGCATAAGGGAGAGGCCTATGTTCTTAATCTAATTGATACTCCAGGACATGTTGATTTTTCATACGAAGTCTCGCGTTCAATTGCAGCGTGTGAAGGAGCGCTTCTTGTAGTAGATGCTGCACAAAGCATTCAGGCACAAACCATTTCAAATCTTTATTTGGCCTTAGAAAATGATTTGGAAATCATTCCTGTCCTCAATAAAGTAGACCTTCCCTCTGCAAATATCGAGGAGGTAACAGATGATATTGTGGATCTACTAGGATGTAATCCTGATGATATTATCCCGGCTTCAGCAAAAACTGGTCTGGGAATTAAAGACATTTTATCGGCAATTATTGACCGTGTTCCTTCTCCTAAAGGAAGTGAAGACGATCCTTTGCAGGCATTGATTTTTGATTCTGTTTATAACCCCTTTCGTGGTGTAGAAACATATTTTAGGGTTTTAAACGGAACTATTAAAAAGGGGCAAAAAATTCAATTTCTTGCTACTGGTAAAACTTATTTTGCGGATGAAATTGGAACCCTCAAATTAAAGCAAGAGCCTAAAAAAAAGATTTGTGCGGGAGATGTTGGATACCTAATTACTGGAATTAAGGAGGCTAAAGAAATTAAAGTCGGTGATACCATTACTGACCCAGAAAGAGCCACCACAGAAGCCATTTCTGGATTTGAAGAGGTAAAGCCAATGGTTTTTGCTGGAATTTATCCTGTTGACACAGAGGAA
>Ga0208973_1001739_pt1 | contig 9309 bp, 6 predicted proteins | sample AOAMet_66_BLW_10_2_FD_188233 | JGI IMG/M metagenome (GOLD analysis project Ga0208973, IMG submission 188233) | Ammonia-oxidizing marine microbial communities from Monterey Bay, California, USA - CAN11_66_BLW_10 (SPAdes) | ecosystem: Environmental > Aquatic > Marine > Intertidal zone | place...
TTTGCTCAGGCTTAACATTAAGTTTGCCATGTTTTTCTTCAGTTATGAATTTTCTAAATGTTTTCATTTCATTTGCCTATTTACTTTAATGTTTTATTTCATAGCTAATGAAACTTTAGATAACATTTTATTCGTAAGTGGATGCTCTTTTAAAGCATCTTCGCTGTCAGCATTGATATGATCAGAAAACTGGCTAAACTCTTCATGACTTTCACGATTTTCGAGATGCGTATGTTGCATTTTTGTGTGATTTGAAACGTATGCAGCGTTACGGTGTTGGCTCGCTACGATGTCATGATTCTCAGCCGCTTCGTGATTTCCAGCAATTGAGTGAAAAGTTGCATGAGCTCGATGTATGTCAGACAGTTTCTTATGATTGTCTACTAATTGTTCTAATTCACTAGTAGTTTTATGAAGATGACTTCCGTCGCGGGTTTCATCTTCATGACCATCGTAACGGCCAGTTATATTGCTGATCGCCTGGTGATGTGCCAGCGCCTGAGCGTGCACAGAATTCTTTGCCTTCTGGAGGTGGATAGAAGGAGGCATTGAAGTAGCTTCATCGATGCTTTCTTTACCTTCTCTTATGTCCTGCAAAAGAGTCGTATATGCTTTAATGTTTTTTTCGTTCTCATTACTTGTAAACATTTTAATTTTCCTTATGTTTTATTTTTTTTTTGAGCACTACGAATAGCTTCAGGTGTAGGTGCACCTTTTGCACCCTTTTCTCTCATTTTTTCACCACGAGCTCTTTTTGCATGGATATTTGCCCACAATCCAGCTGAAGATTCTTTCATATAATAATTTTTTAATTTGTTAATAACATCTGCTGTTGCTTCACCTACATCAATAGGATTATGTTTATGTCTATTTTTTACACTATTATAATAATCCATTGCTTCTTTTCGTTCAGGCGATCCTTGAGGGTGCATCATAGCTCTTTGATATGCGGCTGTTACATCACCTGCAGTTACCTCATCTATTGATGATTGTAATACTTTAGCGTTCTTTTTACGAAATGTTGCTAAATCGTTGTCAGAATCTTGTCTAGCCTTTGAAGCTTTAGTTGCATCTTTTTCTCTATCAGTTTGTGTACGACCACTTGCTTTATTCATTTCACCAGAAATTCTAGATCTTGTTACAGATGATTCTTTTATGTCAACAACATAAAATTTACCATCTTTATGTTTCTGAACAAATGATTTATGCGAAGCTTCTTCCTTTCCTACTAGATGATCATTATGACGCTCAGCTTCTTTACGACCTATAAAACCTTTGCTAACAAATTTCAGTTTAGGGTGGTCAAACTTTATATAAGTTTCATTCATTTCTTCTTCCTCTTTGCCTTGTGATCGAAGCCGTAATCTTTTCTTAACTTCTTGAGGTGTAACTCTTTTAATATCGCCAACTGCTTTTGATGGATTACGAAGAAGCCCAACTAGATCTTTTCTTAATTCTTCTCGATTAGCAGAGTTAACATACATTGTAGGTAACCCTTCAATCTTTACTTTAAAATACATATCTTCATTTATATTTTCATTGCCTGCTGCTTTAAAAGTTTTACCTTTATCCGTATGAGTTTGGTTAGCTTTTTGTTTTAATTTGTTACTATCGACATAATGAATTTTGATCCCTTGTTTTCTAATATGATCAGCAGAATCTATCTTTGTTTGTGAATGAGGTCTTTCATTCTTTTTGCTGACGTTTTCCTCATCACTGCCATCAATTCCTCTGAACCCATTGCTTTTATGAAATTTAGATAAGGTTGCACTATGATTTTCAACTTTGTCCTTATGATCTTTATGAATATATAAATTTTTTTGACCATCATTGTTATGATGAAATACCCAAGGCACTTCTCTAGGAACGGCATATACATGACCCATTGCATGTTTTTTATGTGATGCATATACACCTGTTATTTCATTATCATCATCATCATGACCATGGAATTGATTACTCGAAAAGGTTGTAGGTACTTTTCCGTGATCTATTCTGTAATAATCCTCATTTAGACCAAACATACATGATTCGCTAATTATTTCTACTACTGACATATCATACTCCGTTGATTGATTCATCATAGATTTTTGTAAATTAATCTTTTTTCTCATAGCATGAAACTTTGCTGAAGTAGCAGCTGCTTTATACGAACTTGCATTTTTAGCAGTAGCAAGTTTTATTCTTGCTCTATTTAATTTTGTTGAGGATGTAGTAGTACCTTTTCCAGTTACTAATTGTCTTTTACTAGCTGCTCTTGCTCGGATTTTAGCACCACTTGCATTTTGTCTAGCTAACTCGACCTGTCTATTTCCCCGTTTTTCGACTCTGGCATCATGACGTTCTTCTTTAGCTTTTTTCTCAGCTGCGCGTTTATTATCGAGTTCTTCTTTTCTTTTTTCCCGAGTAGCGGCCTGTTGTTTTTTCAGTTCTTCACGTTCTTTCTTTTTTTGTTCTCTTTCTGCAGCCTTTTCAGCCGGAGTCATAGGTGTAGCAGGTTGTCCAAAACCAAATATTTCTGATAGAGCCTTAGTCATTTTTTGAACCCTTTAACAATACTTTAGCTGACTTTCTAGCACCTTTTATTTTAGTGATTAAATCATCTGGTTTTGGCTTATATGTTGTATCAGATACTTTAGCATTACTATGATCTGCCTTACTCATTCCTGGTCCAAAATTATCTTGACTTGGTAACAAACCACGTTTTACTGCACCCTCACCCATACCACCGGCGTCTGATACCTCATTGCCTGGATGTTTTCTTGTTCTAGTTTTAGACTTTGGAGTTGGTTTAACGTCTGGCATAACTTGACCTGGAGTAGACTCTACCCATCTTTTAGTGGTTTCTTTAGTTCCCCATCCAGTCTTATTATAAGCATCTAACTCAGCATCTTCACCTATTGTCTTCATAACTCCTCTATCACGAGGAATCGGTTCAGCAAATACCGGTCTATTTCTTTTACGTTTTGCTTTAATTTTATCTACAGTCTGCCCAATTTTTTTCTGTATTGCTCGAGAAGCTGCATTTGAAGCAACTGTTAATCCAGCCATTCCAGTTGCAATACCAGCACCTTTCATCATTTGTGCTGAAGTAACAACATCATGTGCTAACTGAGTAGGATCTTCGTTAACTGACTCAATAGATTCAGTAACTTTTTTTCCTTTAGAATCGTATTTGCCCAGTTCAATTACTTTTTCTTTCGCATGCCACTGTGGACTATATGTTTCATGCCAATCCCAATCACGTGAACGCTTATTCCATTCCATAACTTTCCATTCGCCTTTATGGCGCTCATTTTGATCAAGTTGTTTTTCTATTTGAAACCGCCGGCCAGTAGAGAATGTAATTTCTTTTTCTCCATTAGGACCAGATTTTTTCCACTTTGGCCCTGCAACTTTTTTGACTGCTTCATCAAGTGATTCAACTGCTTCAATCCATTTTCTTACAATAGATCCATCTTCCTTCTCAAGAATCAAATAATTAGGACCGCGAAATGTGACTTCTGCTAATTCATCAGTATCTTTGATACGTAAACGCTCACCAATATTATAAATCTCGCATTGAATATATCTTTCTCGAAGATCTCCTACAGATTCTAATTGCACATGCTTATAGAATTCGGTTTCTTCTTTTAGACCCAGACCAGATCTTACGCCATTAAATAAGTCCTTCGAATCTTTATTACTAAAATTCTTTGGAAGGCCTTTTGTAAACTGATTAAAATCATTATCACTGGCAGCAGTTCTCATTTTAGACGCAGACATACCATCCACGCCTTCTGAGTCAGGGTCTCTTTCGCCAGCTGATATTACTTCAAGACTTCTAAAATTATAGAAACCATACCGTTGTCCTGTTTTACCATTATACTTTGTCAATAAAGATTTAAATTCAGTGATTCTATCTGATCCAACTACCATTACTACATTTACAAATCCTTCATTGTAAATAGCATTAGCTGCATCAAATATTGTTTTAACATCTTTGTTTAACATAATATAACGAGCATGCTTAGGCATCATTTTTCTAGCATATTTAACTTTATCATTATATAGTAATGGATTTTTCTTTTTATCATTTGTTTGAGAAAGATAGATTCTATATGGATTATTACCTGACTTAGAAGAAAGCACCTCTAGCAGTTTTTCATGACCAATAGTCGGAGGATTCATTCTACCAAATGTAAAATAAAGGGTTTTTGCCTCTTCAACAATATACTGCTTAAAAGAATTAATCATTATCAATAGCTCACTTATTCTTATTTCTTTTACGATCAGCTTCCATTCTACGAGTAGCCGGTAATTGTTTTTGTGCTAGTTGTTTAATACGTGGCCCAAGCTTAGCAATTCTTTTTTCCATATCAGCTCTACGGGCTGGAGACAAATCAGTTTTACTAGTACCTTGTGTGAATTTTTTAATTAAATCAGATTTAACTTTTCTAACTGCTCTACTCATTAATTTTTCTTTTGTAGCAGTTCTATTTTTAGATCTTTTAATACCAAGCTTAATGCGAGGCGCAAGAATTTTCATACGTCTTGCTGCAGCTCTTCTCATACTAGGAGTCCATGCTTCTGGCAAATCTTCTTCAGTTAATTCATAATCTTCATTTTGTGTTTCCTCAGCCATACGAGCTCTCATTGCTTTAAGTTCGTCGTCAAGTTTATTCATTTTTGTAGCTTGGTCTTTATTAAGTTGAGATTTATTAGGAACCATTTGAGCTAATTCGTCAACTTCAGTTGATTCTTTAGGATATGCATCTCTGTCATTCCAATCATGATCTTTAGGTAAATCAGCCTCAGTTCCAGGTCTCACCATCTTATTTTTAGCCGCAGCTTTACGTGCCGCTATTTGACTTGGAGTATTACGTAATGAAGCGACTCTTGCCTTTGCCTCGGGAGACATTTCTTCATTTCTTACTTTTCGGCTTTGAGCAATTTTAGTGTCTATTTGCAAAGCAAGATCTCTAGTTTTTACGGCCTGTTTTAAACCTTTATTTAATTTTTTTCTACTATCAGCCCATGATGCAGCTGCTGCATCTGAAGTTTCGTTCACATATTCTTTAACCCAATGACTACCATTTGGATCACTGCAATCATTTGCACAATCAGTTGTTGGTTTATTTAACTCATCACCACAATCTTTACAAACCATAGTGTGTGCTTCACTAACTTCAACAGATTCTCTTGACATTTTATCTGCCCTCTTACTAATATCAGACAATGCCTTTTTAGTAGAACTCATTTTCTCTGGTTTCTTATTTCTATTCATATGCTTTTCATATTTCTTTGGGTCTATCTTTGGTGCTTTTTCATTAACTTCAACAGACGCACCCAAGTGCTGAACTGACCCAGCGTGTGCTTTTTTACTTTTTTCTTCAAAATCTTTATTTGCTGCATCCCGCAGCTTTCCAGGAGCAATACGACTGACTTCAGCGCCAGCATCTTCGGCAGCAGAATGCAAAGATGCTTGTTGTAGATGATATTTTTTATTTTTTGGATCTCTAGTCATCTGTCTTTCATGATGCAGCCTAGCAAGTTCATGATCTCTAACTCTATCAGACCGGTCACGATCTTCTTTTGGAGCCCAATTTGTGCCAATCGAACTAGGCAAAACAGATTCTTTAAAACCCATTCCTCTCATCACATTATCGGGATCAACACCCATTCCTCTTACTACATTTTTAGCTCTAGATTTTAATGTTGGTTTCGGTTCTTTTGCCGCTCTTGCTTTATCTTTTTCAGCATGAGGGCCTTTTCCCATTCCTCTGATTACATCATCGGGATCAACACCCATTCCTCTTGCCACGTTTTTAGCTCTTTCAACAGATTCTTTATGTACAGAATAATGTGGTCCATCCCTATGTGGAAATGGCTGAGTATTTAAATGTTTTGACAAACTATCAGATCCGTCAGATGCCGTGTCACCTTTAAGGAGCCGGTGTTTTGTTTTTACTAGATAGTAAGAATCTGGCGCATTTTTATGATTTTTCCATTTCATTCCATCAGCCTTTGTCTGAAAGTGAGTTAAAACCTCGTGATCATAATCAAATGCAACAAAGTTTTCATTAAGTGAGCGCAATAGTTTTGTATATCTTTTTTCCATTTTCATCTTCCTGGTTTATCCCATCCTTTTAAAATATCTGGCGAAAAGTTGTTGTATGAAAATTCTAATCTGTCAACAATCTTTACCGCATCACCACCTAATTTGTCAATAGCAACATAACCTTCTTCGCCGGTAACTTTAAAACCATCTGGCGTTTTTACGAAAGTATCGATACTTTTGAGCTTATTAAGTATATTTATAAGTTTTAACTTTACAACAATTATCAGTTGTTGTAAATCAAATATTTTTTTAAGATTAGCTTTGTTAGTAGGTGAGAAAAATTTTAAAAAGTTATCACGCTTTATCATCTGAGCCTTCTTACCTTTTTCAGTTTTTCGCTTATCGATTTCTTTTTGATACCTAGCATTAACCCACTTGATTAGCGCAGTCACATGTCTTGCAGTATCCTTAATTTGCTCGCCTTTACGAACAAAAGTATTATTAAACGTTTCAATCGTTTGAGCAATATCTCTATTATCTTCAAGAACTTTAAGTGTAGATGCACCAATCTGATTAAATAAAAACCCTATTTCAGATAGTTTTTTATTTACATCTTCTGTCTCATTTGCTGACATGGTGACCCTTGTTAAATCTCTAAGCATTGCATCTTGAGACCACACATCAGCACTTTTTCTTAGTTTTGAAACATCAACACCATAAGAAGCTCTCATCGTCTCAAATGAATCACCGGTATACGTGGTATGCCATACGATACCCATCTTAGCTCTTTTTACAGAAGCAGCTGCAGGCGTACCTGCAGGAATAGCATAAGCAATGGTATTTGGATGAAATACTACATATTTCTGACCATCAATAGTTTGAGTAGCAAGCTCTGATTTTGAAAATAGAAAATCTCCTTGAATCACGCCTTTAATTCCAAGCGCTGGCAGATACTTTAAAGCTTCTTTTAATTTAGCATTTAAATCACCTTTAGTATCATCATCAATATCAGCATCGGTTTTATAAACCATAGGATTTTTATTAAAAATACCCTTTTTAGCCACGAAAAACTTTCCGTCATTTGGATCAATACCAGCAAAAACAGCAGGTGCACCGTCCCATTTAACACTTACTCTGCCTTCTTTTTTACCACCTAACATATCTCTTAGATCTCGAAGAGCAAAGATTGCTTGTCGAGTACCACCCACGCCGCCGTAAATAACACGATCTTCGATATGAGTCATATGAGTATTTTTTTGTTCAGTTATAAAATTAGTAAATCTAAGCATCCTGATATTCCGCGGCCTTGCTATAGTCCAAAGGATACCCATTAGCATTTTGTTGACTATGAACTTTGAAATGGTGTACATCATATCCATCTGATGTTTTATGAGATTTAATATGTTTAAATTTAGTGCCTGCTGGAATTATTGTTTCTTTTTCGGAGTGGCCTTCTGAACCAGAACCTTTTCCATCTATATGAACACCTTTGGTCTTTTTATCAGCATGAATTACTACTATATGCCCGCTGCCAAATTCTTCTGCTGACTCATGACTGTGTGAAGTAGACATATGTGACGGATTATGAACTATACCATCTTTAGCGCCTTTTGCCGCCTCGCCAAAGTCGTGATGCGACCCGTGATATAAAGTTATTTTCTTACCAAAAGGTTTAGAATGCTTTATAATTGTACGATGTACATGAGATTCGCTTCTGTTAATATGTTCCAATTGATGATAAGTGGGGTAAGTAGAAAAATCGTTCATATGCACGTGTTTCTCTTCCCCATCCGCGTGATCTTGGGCATGCCAAGTATGATAGCCATGCCCACGCCACAACTTCTGCTTATGTGCATCTATCAAATGTTCATTCATGTCTAAAGAGTTTGCTTTAAAATATTGAAAAGCTTTTTTTTCATGAGGATCTTTATGCGCGCCTGCAGAATGAGCAGACAAATATGCACTGTGATCTTTTTTATTATGACCAGCAGCATGTTCGTCTAAAGTCTTTTCATGATCGGCTTTAATACCAAGAGATTTTTTAACTTTGCTTATTATAGTAGATTCATTAGTATCTTTTTTCTTATCTTTTTTTCTATCACGTTTATGGTATGACGTACTATGAGAAATAAAAACATTTCCGTCTTCATCTTTATGAAATCCGGGAACAATTTCAGTAGATTTACTTTTGTTTTCTGTTATAAATGATTTAAATCTTAGCATATTATTTTCCTATTTTCCGTTTTGTAATCGGGTTCTAAGGTTAATTTTATCTTGAATAGTTGCATCAGGACCAAGATGTTTATTGATTGCTTTACTTAATGTATTAGCAGTCCGTGTTACTTTAGCTTTATTAACTCCATAATCATGATCACTGAGTTTTTCTTCAGCATTGATATGATTTTGATATTTTTTACGTAATTCAGCAGTATCTTCTTTAACAGTTTTCGGAATGTATTCTTTAATTTTCTTCTCAATCGCCGAAATAATCTTGTTATGTGTTTGGCTTAAATAGCGATCTTTTCTTAATCTATTGATAGCTAATACAGTCTGAGCTGCATACTTCTTTTGAAAATCTGCTGGTCGTGTGTCTATATCCTGAACATTTGCTAGTCTATCAGCTAACTTAACAACTAATGCCCAACTTGACATCTTAGCCATTTTATTAGCTATATATTCACCCTTACCAATTGCATCAGATGCAGCTTTATCAGTAGTTAGTTCTTGAACCATATCAGCTACAAGAGCACCAAACTGTTTAACTAAGTCTTGATATGTCGTATCAGTATCTTCAAGCGTATCATGAAGATACGCTGCTTGAATCATAGCTGATAAGTTATTAGACTTTTTAAATTGCTTTACAAATCGTGCAACTTCTTTTGGATGCGCAATATACTCTCCACCACTTTTTCTAAACTGGCCTTTATGAGCTTTTGTTGCAACACGAAGAGCGGTCAAAGCACTTTCATTAAGCTCTTCACTACTCTCTGTTACATTATGTAATGCTTTATGACTAATTTCAGTATTTCTTTTTACATGATTCATACCAGTTTTTTTACTGTAATAGGTGTCTTTGTCAAAATCACCTTTTAATTTATAAACACTGTACTTATATCCCGGAAATTCTTTTTTTAATCCATGCGCGCCTTTAGTAGCATCTTCTGTATTTTTAAATGCAACCCCGCCGTGCTGACCCTTTGATGCACCGAGTTTAGTACCAAATTTTTTATCCATTGGATCAGTTGAGCCGCCTTTTAGATTTTCTTTTG